>ERZ836877.2046-NODE-2046-length-27877-cov-10.068291_pt1 | contig 27877 bp, 41 predicted proteins | sample MGYA00519469_ERZ836877 | MGnify/ENA primary metagenome ERZ836877 (study PRJEB31850, sample SAMEA3708809) | human gut metagenome | biome: human gut; feature: human-associated habitat; material: faeces | place: China | collected 2014 ... | reverse complement strand
CTATTCGTGATGCTTGTCAAAATTTAGGTACTCATGATTTAACAGGTTGTGAACTTTATACATCTTGCTATCCATGTCTAATGTGCCTTTCAGTACAACCATATAAAAGACTATATTAAAGTATATAGTATCAATAATTTTAAATTATATTCTATATAAACAAAAAAGAGTAATATTCATTACTCTTTTTTTTTGACAATAGACGCTTTAAGATTTTCCACAACACTTTTTAAACTTTTTACCACTACCACAAGGACATGGTTTATTTCTATTGTTTCCATTCATTTTAATATCAAAATTTATTGTTGGATATTCTTCGGCTTGAACTATTTTAACATTTCGTTCTTTTAAAAGATTAGCTTGTATTAAAGAATTTCTGATTTCTCTTGCTTTTTTTATATCATCATCATTCCAATCAGATGTATCTAAATATACAAAATCCTCACTTTCGTTAGGTGAATCAATACTTTCAATCGCTAATCCTATAAATTTATTTATAGACATATGTTCTATTTTAGATGCAATTATATAGTTTTCTAACAAGTTTCTACGCTTTTCTCTAAAAATTTTTTCATCTGTTTTATATCTAGGAATAATTGCTATTAATAAAATGATATTATCATTTAACATCATTTGTCTAGTTCCTCGTTCTCCTTTGCCTATATTTTTAGCAAAAGTAATTATAGATTTGGCGATATTTCTTCTCTCAAATCTATTAAAACTAGACAAAATAGTAAACATTTGCATATCTTCATCCATATTTGTTAATTCATTTTTATATAATTGAGTACCTGACATATAATGTTTGATAGATTTTTCTAATAAATAATCCCATGCATAACTTATTTCATCAGCCTTTTTTTTATTTAAATATTGTGGATTATTATTTATATTTTCCCATGCATCTTTTTCAAATATAATTAAATTATGTTTTTTATCATCTTTATTAAAAAAATCATTATTCTTTTTATCAATAAAATTATGAACTCCCTTATCATCTGTTATAGATAGATATCGAGCTAACATATCTTCTTCACCAAATGCAATAATATCTGCATTTTGAAATAATTCTTCTTTTCTAGTTAAATAATTAATGAAATCTGATGCGGTATCTAATTCTTTCATTAATAAATTTAAACTAAAATCATTCAATATATGAACAAATTTTTTATATTCATTAATATAACCTATACTAAATTCTTGTTCACTACCAATTATGTTTGAATCAATGAAAAAACTTCCGTACTTATTACCAGTATATTTTTTACATATATCAGTTATTGAATGAGTTACAACAATTCTATGAATAATTACATCTTTTTTGTTTACAATATCAAATGGAAATTTTTTTTTGCATTTATCATCTAAAAATATTCTATCTGAATGGTTACGTATCCAATCTTCTGCCTTATATATTTGCCCAGCAGATTTTTCTATTGATTTTTTATACCAACGTTTCCATTTTATATCCAACTCTTTATCAGATAACTTTCCACTTGGTATATCGTTAAAATTACAATTTTTATCTGAAAAAATAATTATATGATTTTCAAAAATAACCAACAAATCACATAATTCTTTACCAACAGATGTTTCATTTTTTTTATTTTGATCAGTATATAAATTAGGATAACTCCATAAAGATAAAAATGTTTTTTCACTCAATTCATTTAAGTATTTTTCTGCATCTGTTATTCCATCACTTTTTTCAATAATTGTTTCTGGATAATTTACAGGAAAATTATCTGTACTATAATTAAAAATATTTAACATATATTATCACTCCATAATAAATAATATTCTATGTACTTATATAAATACCTTTAATAATTAAAAATAAATAAAAGCCCCTATCACTTAGAAAATTCTAGGTAATAGGGGCTTATTTTTAGCAATAAAAGAAAACGTTATTTAATTATACTAGGATATAACTCCTTTTTTAAAAATTAATCTGCCACCCAATTGTGGCTGTATCCTTATCTAAATACATCCATGTTTTATCTTTGGATGCATATAAACCTAAACCATTGGAACCACCTCCCACACCGATTGTATAAGTTTTATTCTCCTGCTGGTTGCTTTCGTATTTGGTCAATAATTCCTGTGCATTCGTCAATGATTGCGTCAAATTTACTACTTGCTCCTGTAGCTGTGTCGATTGATTCTGCAAGATTTCCGACTGTTTCTGCAATGTCTGTACTTGTGTTTGAGATGTCTGAAGCTGTGTCTGTAATGTCTGATTTTGTGTCTTGAGCGTTGCTAAGTTCTGTTCTAATGTCATTAGTTGAGACTCCGTTACTAGATACGTTTTCTCTTCCGCTAAACACGTACCAGATAAGAAAACACACAATAATAATACCGCCAACAATAACCATGGTTTTATAGTTACCCATGAAAAAATTCTTAATTTTAGATACGATTTCATTCATAATCATTCCACTTCTAACTTAGTGATGATAGCATTGTTTCTATCTTTATCACCTAGACCATCTAAGAAAAGCATATTGTCATTCATACTGTGATATCTTGGAAAAACTGCAATTAACGGCTCTTTTGGGTTCTCTGCCGTTTTATAGATGTCTTGAATAATATGTTTTTCTTCGTTGGTTAACTCATATTTAGAAATAATAGTTAAAGTTTTCATACTTTATCCTCCTGTTTAAACTAGTCGAAATCGACCAGTTTTATTTGCTGGTCATTTGCTTGTTATTTTTTAGTCGCTTTTCTTCTTCAATTTGTCTGCGGACTTCCTCAGTAATTTCTTTTTCCTCTTTTTCTATTTCATCTATAAGTTTTTGAACTGCATTTGTACTATTAGTTAATAGTTCTCTTATACATTCTAGTAGTATTTCTACTAAACAATCATCATCAAAATGTATTTTTTCATAGATATCTTCTTTATTTAACAGAGTAACGATAACATCTTTAACTGTTACATCTTCAGGTATAAAATTAGCATTTATTGCATCACTTGGATCATAATAATAATATCTTGCCCAATCTCGTATTTTTGTATCAAAATCTACTTTCGAATATTTTTCAAACATTTCTTTCCAATTATCGCACATTTAGTTTTTATCCTTTACTTTCCATTTACTTTCTAATTACTTTCCAATTATCTATTAATATTGAAATTTTATTTATTAATTAACTTTTGCATGCATGAATTGTCATGTGAAAATACTGCAATCTAATTTCATTTATCGGTTGAACATAAAAGTCGATAAATTAATAATAAATATTACAGTCTAATTGCATATCACCTATTTGTTCAGAGTCTGTATATTGCCAAAGACGACATATGCGATTAGGATTTTCAATAGCAAAACTATTTTCATGATATCCATACTGAGCCGTCCAAATAGGTATATAATCTGCAAGTAAATTTAAGTCAATAATATTGGTGAGCCAATTATAGGAACTATATAGACCTACATAATTATAATTTAGTTCATTTAATCGATTAATGAAGTTACCAATCATATAGGCTATATTAATATTATTTTTGAGCATGGATTCATCTTCTGCATCATACCAAATACCAAGTTCGGGGTTTTTCCCATTTAAATATGTTTTGATTTGTTTATCTACCCAATTAGCTTCTGCTATAGCTTCGTCAATTGTTGAAGCATGAGCATAATAATATATGCCGTAAGGTAGATTATAAGTTACAGCATTATTTACATGAGTGATAAACATATCATCTAAATGAGTTTTTTCACCTATTTTTATAATAACTCCACCTATACCAATATCTTTTACTACTTTCCAATCAATATTCTCTTGCCATGCAGAAATATCAATTACTTTCATCATAAAACACCTTCTTTTTTAACTGGTCGAATTCGACCAGTTTTTTATAGGATAACGTTAATCTGTATTTAAAATAGATTAACCGCGTCAAAATTGACACTATGAAAACCCATTGAATTCGATGAGTTTTAATTTATAAATTATAGGTCCCACTATTCAACCAAGTTCCAACAATAGTACCTGCTAAGAAATCACTAAAACTACCACTATCATGATTTACAATAGTAATATCTTCTTTATCACTATCACGATATTGCTCTTGTGGCGGGTCTGATCCACACCCTGTTAATAAAGATGAACTAATAACTAATGCACTAGAAAAAGCAATTACTTTTTTAAAGTTTTGTTTTTAGACAACGTCAACTCACCTCATATCTTTTTATTTTAAGTATAAATTTAGGAAATAACCTCTGCATATTAAAAATCTATCTTTTATTATAAAAATAGCCATTTTTGTAAAATCAATAAAACGGTAATTACAAAAATGGCTTATTTTGACATATTTAATTTTTCTAATCTCTCTAAAGCTATATCATGATATACTTTAGTTTTTTCGAACCCCACAAAATTTCTATTATGCATTTTAGCTGCTACAGCAGTTGTACCACTTCCCATAAATGGGTCCAAAATTATAGCACCTTCAGGAACAATTTTTATTAAATCCTCCATTAATGGAGTTGGTTTTCCAGTGAGATGAAATTTATCGATTTGTTTTACTGTATATTGATAACAACCATCAAAAGGACCTGCATGTAGATTTCTTTTACATTTTCCCTTAGTTGCCCAAACTACATATTCGCACTGATGACGAAAATATCCTTTATGTGGTGCTCTTGCACATCTTCCTTTATCCCATGCTATAATACCTCTCCAAATTAATTCACCAATTTGAACAGCATCTGTAGTAGATGGAAGCTGTCTCCAGTCTGTAAACATTAAAAAATAACCTCCATCTTTTAAAACTCTATGACATTCACTAATCCATAGATTACACCAATGAAGCCAAGAACGTGTATCTTTACTATCTCCTACAAAATCTGGTCTATGCACCATAGTATTTGAACTCTGTTCATATTTTTTACTTGGTGGTAAAGATTTTTCAGAAGCTGTTCTACCACCACTACAATAAGGCGGATCTGTAATAACTGCATCTATAGAATTAGATGGTAATTGTCTAAGATACTCTAAACTATCCCCTAATAAAATTTTGTTTAAAAAATCATTTAAATTGTTTGTCATTTTCTTATCTCCTTGTTCTATAAATTATTATGAATTATTTTAAAGTAAGTTAAATTATTTTTCTTTATTGGATCTGATGGTCGTTTTCTCTTTAGCATATTGAGCTAAATTATTTTTTAATTTAGTTGGAACTGGAATACCACAATTTGTAGCATTCTCTAATATACTTAGACCCTCGTTAGCGATGTAAAACATTATGGCGATATCTCGTGTTATCGTTCCCTGATTGAAAACAATATCTGCCATATGTGCTACCATAATAATAATTACGATAACAGCCTTTTTAGCTAATCCTCGCCAACCTTTTCTGCTATCTAATTTTTTGCTTGGATTTATCCATGCTGATAAAAGACCTGTTATATAATCTAATACCATTAGTAGCAAAATAGCTTCCCACAAATTAGACCAACTACCAAACAAATGACTACATATCGTACCCACAGTAGCAAAACACGCTCCCCATTCAATTTCCATTCGAACAGGTATAATAGTTCTAATAAATGCCACAATATCTGTTAAAAAATCCTGCATCTAATCACCTACCTTAAAAACTAATATTATATATAAACGGACCTACTAAAGTAGCTCCAATATCACCTCTGTCAAAATTATCATCTATATATTTTTCCTTTACATATGCTAATGCAAGTACAGTAGCAAAAGATTCTAGTTTACTAAAGCCTGCATTACGTTCTAATTGATCTGTAAGTATATATCCAACACCAGCATGAGCAAACTTATCCACGCCAATATTATCTTGAATATTATGGACTGGATTAGCACTTGCTGTTGCTGTAGATAAAAAAAAGGCACAACACAACAATGCTAATAATAATTTATGCATTATCTACACCTTCTTTATTTTTTAAGTTAGAAATTATTTTTTCTTGTATACATTTAGGGCATTTAGGATTAGTACATTTACCATTATCATCTAATTTTTTTGCACACAAACTACAGCGTTTTACCATTCTTCAACTACCTCTTTCATTTCATTATTGGTATTAGACATAAGTTCTTGATATTCTTGTTTTAACTCTTCTTGTAATTCAATATCATTATTAAGCAAAGCTATTATCATTGCATCTTTCAATTCTTTTGTTTGTAATTCTACAGAATTAGATATTGTATTTACTTCAGCAATTTGTTTTTCTTGCTGTGTTGGTTCTGGCATAACATATATTTTAGGTTTTCCTGTTTCCATATCTCGTACATAAGTATTTGTACCATCACCATTTACATACAAATCATAATCAGAAGCAGAAATTATATCTACAACAGAGAGCTCTTCCTCTGTCATTTTTTTTACTTTCTGTTTAAGCTCTGTTATATATTCTTTGTTATTTTTTTCTATGTCTTTTGTATTTGCAAACGTCCTAACAGACGGTGTCCCATCTATTAAAAAACCCATACAATAATATTTTACATTTGTAGCCATACGTATTCTCTCCTTTTAAAATATATTTGTTAATTTATAAAATTTTTATCAATGAGGTGATATAATGCGTAAACCAAATGGATATGGTAGCATTAAAAAATTAAGTGGTAAAAGGCGGAGACCTTACGTTTTTCTCATCTCCGCAGAAGGTAAACAAAAACCGCTGGCATATTTTGCTACACAGGTAGAAGCAGAAATTTATGCAGCAGAATATAATAAAAAACATACTAACAAAATCCTCCATGGTCATCAGATTACATTTTCGGAACTTTATTACAGGTGGTTACCATTCCATATAGATAAATATCAACCTAGTAAAAGTACCATAAATAGTTATCAAAATTCTTATAAACATTGTCTGCCAGTTCATGAAATGCCATTAAAAAACATAAAATATTATCATTTACAGCAAATTATTGATGATACCAAAAGAAAAGGACTTTCCTACAGTTCATGTAAGAAAATCCGTTCTTTAATTAGCCTTATGTTTAAATATGGAATTATGATGGAGTATTGCAATAAGAACTATGCCAATCTATTAAATTTAGGTAAAAATAAAGCAATCCGTCCACACAAACCTTTTACAAGACAAAAAATAAATAAGTTATGGTCTAATATCGATGTTGAAGGTGTCGATACTGTATTAATCCTAATTTATACGGGAATGAGAGTCGGAGAGCTTTTAAACCTTACTAAAGACAATATTTATATGCGACAAAAATACATTAAAATTACAAAATCTAAAACAAAGTCTGGATTAAGGGCTATACCTATTCATGATAAAATATTCCCATTGATTTATAACAGAATGAATATGCTTGGTAAATATCTAATTTGTGATAGTAATGGAAATCCTTATAATTACAGTAAATATAGGACTTTATGGAACAGAATTATGTTACACATAAATACTAAACACAGCACTCATGATTGTAGGCATACATGTGCAACTCTTATGGATAATGCAGAAGTAAACTTTAATGCTAAACGCCGTATTTTAGGTCATTCCGATGGTGATGTAACTGATACTGTATATACTCACAAAAATTTAAAACAGCTAAGAAAGGCTATAAATAAGATAAAATAATTTGTTACTAATAAGATACTTATATTTTTAATAATACTTGTAAAAATAAGGATTTATCTACATTTACTAGTGTTACTAATGTTACTTCTAAAAACAATTAAAATAATATATTTTTAAACTTAAAAACCGTTGCAAAATCTATTAACCCTTTATTTGCAACGGTTTATTATTCTTTTTAAATTTATTTATTTTTTTTTAATTCTTCTAATATATCATATACATCAAAATCACCTATATCAGTTTCTATTATATCATCTCCTGTTTTATTTGAGATATCTACTTCAACTACGTCATAATAATCTCCATCTATACTAGCTTGAATATCTGCTTCTATAATATCTTTTTCACATGCATCTTCGTCAATTCCTAATTTATCAAAAGCCCCTCCTCTTCCCTCAAAATTTTTTTCATCCGCATATCCTTTTGCTTCATCTCTATCCGTTGAAGCGTATGCTATCTCACCATCTTCAGATACTACAATATATACAATTCCATATTTCATTTTTAAACCTCCTAATTAATATTTACTATTATTATACAGAATTCTAATTAAAATTTAATTAAAAATATTAGTTAGCTCCAGACAAAACCAATTTAAAATTTTATACAAACACTGTAGGCAGAGACATGAAATGACATAAGCGTCTTATACAGTGGGGAAGTGTTAACTCTACAGAAAGAAAAGCTGTGTATGCATTATCATTTACTATTAATGGTATTGTAACCCCTGTAGGTGGTTTTGGTGCTAATGGCGATTCTTCTGGTTCTCATATCAGTGATATAAACGATGAAAAAAATGGTTTTAATTATAAGATTTATAAAAAAGATGGAACAATTTTTACAGGAGTTGCAGTTATAAAATATATTGCATTTGGTTGGTAAACAGTGGGGAACGTATAATTGGTCAGGTGAAGATACCAGTTTTAAAAATAATTTTATATTACCAATTAGTCTAAAAAACATAATAGGTAGTATAGCAAGTGCAAATATTCCAAGTAGTAATAGTAATCCATGGGATTCAGTTTGCGTTACATCATCAAGTACAACGGCTTATATAGGTATATATAGTGCCAGAATTTTAAAAAACCCTAGTATAAATTATATTTATTTAGGGAAATAAACAGTGGAGAATGTTCGGACTAAATGAAAATTATACTGGCGATTTGAGAACAGTTAAAATTGATACAGCAATAACTTTTAAAGAAAAACTATTATTTGCTATAGCTACACCAGCATCAGAGTCAGAAGCAAATCTAATATCTGTTGTAAAATCGACATCAACAGAATTAAATAATATTATTGTAAATATTAAAGGTGTTGTTACTGGAGGAAGTAATGGTCAAGTTAGAGTGGTTTTTATAGGAAAATAACTACTTACCACTTATATTTAGCCATCTTATTCCAGCATTTAATTTATCGTTTATTATTTTTAACATAAATTGTATACTCATCGAACTTTGACTCGAATAATACAGTAATACATTACCTGTATTAGTTTGACCACCAGCTTCATCTAAAATTCCAATAGTAACACTACTACTTGAAGATGATATATTTTTATCTAATGATATAAGTTTTGAGATAGATATTTCTCCTATACTCCAATATCCCCACTGTTTATTAATTGATAGTAGACGTTCTATAATCTAATAAACTATAATATTATCAAATAATAAATTTGAAATTTATAGAGGTGTATTATTTATGAAACCAGATGAAAATATTGAAATCATTAAACAAGCATTTTCAATTTTAGAAAATAATATTGGTTTTCAAAAAAGCACAGTGTATTTAAAATGTTCTTTTTTTGATGGAGTCTCGAAGGAAGATTATATTAAAATAGATTATAAACTAAAAGCAATTAGACAAGATTTCATAAAAATTTTGACCATAATGAATACTATTGATAGAACATATTCTGCATATCAATTAGAGAAATATATTCCTTCATATGTTTCTCTTGGAAATAATCAGGTGAAAAATGAATTGGGATGTTACATTGAATATTTATTTGTGAAATATCGTGTGATATTAGAATATATTGAGCAAATATTAGAAATCTGTATTCCACCCAGATTAAATGACACTCAAAAAAAAGAATATAGTGCATTAAAGAAAACACATACTAAATATAAGTTTTTATTAAAATATATTGCTGAAAATATTAATAAGACAAGTAGTATTTTAAATATGGAATGGTTTCAAAATATAAGAATAGAAAGAGATTTTATAATACATGATGGTGCTACTTGTTTTATCGTTAAAGATAAAGAAAATTTACTATTTAAGATTATGACTACTGATGCATTAGATAAAGAAGAAAATGAAACTGATATATTTTTTTCAAATGAAGATGGATCAATATATTATGTTCGTTATTGGGGTTTACAAATTTCTAAGTTAATTGTTTTTGCTGAAACCATATTTGATTTTTTAATAAATATCAGTACTATACCTGATGAAAATAAATACTTTCTTAATAAATACTTTTCAAATTGTAAAAATAAATTTATTGATGATGATGGAACAGAATTCGATGATATACAAGCGGTTTTAATGAAAATATTAAAAACATTGATTAATGATAATATAGATAATCTGTCTTAAACTAATAAAATTCAACTTCTTAAATAAAACATTAAAGATTAAAAAGCAAAAATAATATTATTTGAACATGAAATAGATATATATGGTCCAACTTGATTGTTGACTCTCTTATATACACAGTGGGGAACTAATGCTTGGGAAAATCTAGATTACAATATAGAAATAAAATTACCTACAGCTTATACTAATAAAAATTTTATTAATTTAGGTACAGTTATAAATAGCGGGGTAGACCATACAACATCTGCTACACTAACAACTACTACAGGAACTAAAACAACAATTCCATTTACTTTTACTAATATACCATTAAACGTAAATGAATTACGTTTGTTTTGGTTATCATTTGGTCAATAAACAGTGGGGAATAAATAAAGCTGGATTAGAAAGTCCTATTCCTTTTAATATTTCCTTTAAGAAAACAGCTCGAATAGTAGCCATTCCTGTTGTTTTATCAACAGCTTTGTTAGCATTATCTATACAATATATAAATGATAAAGCCTCCGTTAATGAAGCTGTTTTAGATATTAAAGATAATAATGGTGAATCTCATGAAGAATTATATGTGCAATGGTTTTCTATTGGTGCTTAAATTATTTACCAAATGATAACCATAAAACCATCTGACCTATATCTGTATTAGCTATATTAAATTTAGATATAGTTCTATCTGGAAAGGAATATAAATTTCTGCTTCCACCACCATCGCATCCTATAACAAAATAATTTTCTTTTATATAATTTATATTCAATTCTTTTTTCATATATGGAGTTGCTTCTGTTAAACAATATCCCCACTGTATAATTGCGTCCCCAAATAATTTACCGAGGCAAATATAACCATTTTGAGCGATGTTGTATCTAATACCTAATGTTTCTAACCAGCTTTCTATTTGCTCCTGAGCATATTCCAACATTTTATTTTTTACATTTGTTTGTGTAGCACTATCTATACCAAAAATACTAGCAATACTTTCTTTGCACCATCCTTGTACGCTATTTTTTACGCTTTCCATTGTAGCAGTAGCAGAGCCAAACAATCGTTTAATTAAATTAGTATGTGCATTTTCATTATTATTATGCTCATCTAGCATTTCTATCGTTACAGCATTACTTACATCAACCAGACCACTAGCATTATCAGTATCTCCAATACCAACATTAATCATTAATCTAGTATATGGTTGTATTCTTGTCTCGTCATCAATCCATCCTGGATAATTTCCTGCATTTGTATATCCTACAAGTTTTTCTGTACCACTATCACCATTTTTGGCAAAAAGACCAATTTCCCTATGGTAAAAACCTACTTTCACACCTTCATTATTATAAGTAAAAGTATATCGGAACGTACCATTTCCTTTATCTTCAAAAGAAGCTAAAGTTACTTCTTTTTTAGAACTTATTATATCCGTATAATCTCTTATATTACCTTCACTAACTCCATCTCCAAGTTTTACTTTGGTTACTATAAATCTATCTGCAGTTTGACCGCTAGCAGCTCTTGCTAACATTTCAAGCCCTGCACTTGTCATGGTTATATTTGGAAATTTAGCCATATTATCCCTCCTAAATATTAAATTTCTATTTGGTCCACAACATCAAATAATCCATAAATAATATTATTGGTATCAATATTTATATTAGTATCATCAATAACATTATCACTGCCTATTTCTATTTGTTCAGCAACAGTAGCAACATTATAAATAGAAATAGGAGCAGTTATTGGATCTATACTATAATCTTCTTCTGCTCCTATTTCTATTTGTTCTATATTATTTACAGCACCACCTACATATATATTAGAATCAACATTTTGCAAAGCAAAATATTTTACGCCCAAATGTGCTGGTTTATAAGTTTCTATAGCTTCTTGTAAGCCTTCCCAATCGAATAAACTACCATTATTAAAGCAAATATCAAAATAATAATCCTTATTATGCTGTACAATATTACCTGAATTATCACTTAAAAAATTATTTACTAAATTTATAATAAAGGCTTCAGATACAACATTCGCTCCTTGCAGTTTTAAAAGTATTTGTGTTCTTCTATCCTTTATTGTAGCACCATATTTTACTGATATACTGAGAATTCTTTCCCAATCAGAAAGACCCCATGTTGCTGTCTCTACAAAAAACTGGTCTTTAACATCCAAGATAGCAAGTCTTAATTTTTCATGTTCATCATCACATATTAAAGCTGTATTTTTAAAATCATTATCTTTTTGTAAAAATTTAGGTAAGTGTTTTAATGTTTTTACTGGTGTTTGTCTAAGTAGATATAACATTAAAATCCACCTCATCATCTAAAATAGGAAGTGTTCTTCTGTAAGTGTTATATTTTTAGCTTCTCCGTTTAAAGTCAAACTATCATAATCAATAACACCATTACATTCTAAAATAGCCTTACCAATATGTGCATAAGATACATATACTTTATTAAAGCCAATTTCTTTAAAATAATTATCAATTTTTTCTTTAAACTCATCTGTATTTATATTGCCATAAATATTAGCAGATATTTTTATATTTACAGCTTCAGCAGATACTACAGTTACATCTGAACCAATAGGTCTTTCTTCTAAATGTATTCTTACTTTATTTAAAAGTTCTTCACTAGCAACTTCTAAATTAGCATCAATTATTATTACTTTTACAGTACCATTACCATTCCATAACGGTATGCATCTTGCACCACCTACGCCTTCAACTTCACGAGCCCAAAATACATAATTATTTTTATTTCCACTTGTTATTGGATTTCGTGCTTTAAATAAATATCTATCTAAGAGTTCTGCATCTGTTTCTTCATCATATCCACCTGTTGTTTTTACTTCATTTATTACACTATTAATTCCAGGAATAGATGCAGAAATAGTATTTATAGTTTCAGCATCCACATTTCCAATAGTACCTTCGATATTGGCTTCAATATTTATTTGTCCTGTTTCTTTTATTTCTTTATCTTCTATAGCTACAAATTGTATACCACTTTCTGTTGCAAAAGTAGCACCTGCATAAATTTTACCTGTTCCTTTTACAGTCAAAACTCCTACAGCCTTAGTAGCTTCTTTTCTAATAACACCAGATTGTTTAGCTAACATAGTTAAATATTCACCATAGCTTGTATCGGCAAAAGCAACTTTATATGCTTCTTCAATTTCAACTTCATTTTTAGCAACTTCAATAGAATTACTAGAAAGAGCATCATACATAAATGTTCCCTCAAATAATCCTGTTTTCGCTTTAGAATTATTAATCATTTCTTGCAATATATCTTTTTGGTCTCTTGCCTTATACATTAATCACCAGCTCCCCATAAACCGTAGTTAAATTAATTTCACAATTAAGTTTTGTTTTCTCACGTGTTATTGATATGGAATTTATAGATTTTATATACGGATTAACCATAAGACATTCAATTACGGTTCTTTTAAACTCAGAAATCCTTTCACCTACAGTCATAACTTTACCAATAAATTTCTTTAGTTCTATTCCATATTGCCAACTATATGCTGTATATCTAAAGCGTTCTGTTTTTAAAGCCTTATAAATCCATACTTTTAAAGCTTCATTACCTTCTACTAATACATGTTTCCCAGAACTGTCATAAATAAAATGGTCAGTATCAAAATTCCATGCATATTCCCTATATAATGGCAACTCTGCTTCTAAAGTGGCAGTATTTGTACTAATAAATGGAAATGCTTCATTCATAATTTTACTACCTCTTCATTTATTATATAAAGCTGACCTTCAGCCCCTTCACATGGTAAAACACTTACCCAATCACCAACTTTTAGTGTATCTGTATAAATAAAATTTTCAGTATAATCATTATCAATATCGTGATTGTGGCTTTCAAAACTTGCATCACCACTACCACCACTACGATTTTGTGTTGCAGAAACCAAATGACCACGTGCTGTTCTTTCATAACCGACAAGCAACCGCTTAGATATATAGGTATTTTCAGGTGTTAACTCAATATTATTTGCTTTAATAACAAAATTAGGTGGAGGTTTTTTTACAATACCTATAAAAGCACTGCGTGGAACATAAGATTGTGCAACGCTATGCATTATATCAACTATTTTTTCAACACTTGACTCTGCACTAGGAATTTGTGCCATTAAATCACCTACTTTTTAGTTTTTTCTTGCGGAGCTTGTTCTTCATTCATCATGTTTTCAAATTCAAGCTCGATTTTCATAATATGATTTCCATTCTGGAAAGTATGCACATCACTTTTTACCCAAAATTTACCAGCGTTTAAACTATCTCTTATTTCTATGGAATATGAAGACTTTACCCGATAATCTCCAATTAATGTTAAACTTCCACTACGAGTAAGTCCTCTAAGCATTGCTTCAACTTCTTTATTAGTATCTTTATTTGGGTCAGTTTTATAAACATCTTGTATCATAGAATACTTATTGATCCATTCATCATTACGTTTATATCCTATCATATTTCCTTGTTGGTCCGTAATCATCACTTGATTTACCATATTCTCGATACTTTCTTTATAAGTACTTTGAGTCATATTACTACTACTATCAGCAATATAACCTTCAATTAATGTGCCTTTTAATATAACATCCAACTGATCATTATTCATAACAGGGTGATATTTTTCACCTGTTTTTTTACTTGCCTCCGTATAAGCCATCATAATTATTTGATATCCTGTTTTACGGTCCGCAATAAAACTTACAGGAATACCTGTTTTTACTAAATTACCAACTTTTATACCCAGTTCCTTACATATTACTGTTGTAATATCTTCAGCTGTTATATTCACAAATTTTTTAGTTGTTTTAGATTTACTTAAAATAAACAAATTATCAAAAGTAGTAATTCGTACATTGGAATTTTGTCTGTTTTTCTCTACATCAAAAACATTACCTCGAAAGACAATATTGTTTTCTTCGTCATATCCAAAAATAGTTTCTCCATTATTTATTGTTAACACTGGAATATTAGGGTCTCTGTCATCTTGTACATAATCAAATACTAATTTTCTTGCCACCTGAAGTCGTGAACCGCTCCATGTAACTTTTTTCACTAATGTAGAAATATCCTTACCTTTATAAAATATTTTCATTTTAGATTCTTCCTCAAATTTAATTTTGTTACATTGTTTATAGCTAAATTTTTTAAGTCATTAGACTGCACAATATTTCGCCAATGACTGTAATCACCATAGACTTTTTTTGAAGCATCTAAAATATCATCAGCTTTATCTACCCAACTTTCTGGATTTTCAGGCTCATCAGTTCGTTTTTTTAAGCCTGTGGTTTCGTCTATTTGTTTTTCATTATTAGCACTTGGTGTATTAAGCTCTTTATATTCAATAAAAGATAATTTGTAATAAATATCTCTAGAACCATCTTGCTCACGATAAGTAAATTCTTTTAATCCCATCATTAAGTTTACAGGACTATCTGTAATAATTACTCTTATAGGTTTTTTAGCTTCTTTCCATTTTATTAAAAGTTCAACCCACTCATTTGGAGTTTTTATATCACCAACGATAAATGGATAACTATGTTTAGGGTGCGGAAAAAAACTAGAGAAGCTAAGTCTTTTTAGTTTTGCGTTACCAAAAAACATAGCTTCTCCAAAATCTAAAATATCTATTGTTTCATTATTTTGTGCTGTTTTAACTTCATAACCTTGAGGTGGTGTAACTGGAAGTATAGCTTTCTCATTATTAACGCTTAATATTATCTGTCTTTTACTAGCACTATCTTTACCTAATGCTAAAGATAGTATGTTGACAATATTATTTGTTCTATTCATGAAACTATCAAGGCTCATTAATATACACCTCCGTAATTAGCATCAACTTGACGCATAAGAGACATTAATCTATATGCTATTTCATCAATATCTTGCTCGTTGCGTACAATAAAAGTATTTCCTGTAATAGTAATATTCCCACCATTAATTTTAGAATAATTATTTGTAAGTTCATTTTTTATAATACGTTCGGTTGTTTGTGCTGGATAAATTCTACTGCCAGTTGGTAAATCAACAATTTCTCCACCACGTTCATTTATTTCAGTAAGACCGCCTTCCCAGTTCATTGTTCCTGTAGCATTATGTCCTAATCCGCCATCAACAAAATTTAAAACACCTTGAACTGGATTTGGAGCCATATTCTTTAATTCTAAATATTTACTTCTCAACGGAGAAAATATATTACTATCAAACCAAGAAACTAACTCATTATACGCAGATTTTATACTAGATATTCCACTATTTATTCCATTTGCAATAGCAGTACCTGTACTATTTGCAATAGATAATATTGGCATATACACATTTGCACTAAACCAATCTACCGACTCCGACCATTTTATTTTTATATATTCCCAAGCATTACATCCATATTCTTTTATACTTTCCCAAATAAAAGAAATACTTTCAGCTTGTGACTGTATGGTTTGTAGCTGTGATTGACTATTTTGTTCTATCGAACTAGTTATATCAGTAAATGCATTATTTGCAATTTCTTTTAAATTTAAATACATTTGTTCTGTTGTTTCTATCTGAGCTTGCGAAGATTGTAATGTATTATTTCCATAATCATTTGCATATTGATTAATAAAATCAGTAATAGGTCTAAATGTATTACTAGCTTGTGTAATTGATTCTGTACCCAAAATAGTTCCAAAAATGTTTTTTATATTATTTAATCCATTAGATTGTGATAGTACATTTGAAAAAGAAGTTAACTTATCACTTAAAAATGTACTAATATTTTTATATCCTTCTCGTTGATTATTATCTTGTTGTATTTTCCTATTTGAAGCAGATAGTGATGTATCTATTAAATTTTTATAAATATTTCTAAAAATACTTCTTACATATTTAGAATATTCCTGAGCATAATTTAAATCTTTATTAGCTTTATCTATTTGTATATTTTTATTAACAGAAATAATATTATTATCATTATTAAAGTCTAAGTATCTAGAAATTTTATCTCCTATTTTTTGACCACTGAATCCACCAATTATTGAACCACCAACAGCACCAATATTAGCTCCAGCACTAGCACCAGCAACAGTACCAACTCCTGGGATTACAGAACCAATACCTGCACCTATAATTCCACCAACTACTGAACCAATTTTTGCTCCGCCCAATCCACCTAATAAACCACCAAAAAATTGTGAAATAGCTGAACCTTGTTCTCCTTTTTCGGCAGTAAATATATCATAAAGACCAATTGGAATATTTAATAACATACTCTTTAAACTTAAATCAGAAACAATATCTTTACCATAATTTGCACCAAATTTTAATTTATCGATAACCGAAGATATTGGCTGTTTTAATCTATCCCAAAAACCTATTGGTATTTGTGGCAAGTTGTTTTTCTTTGTTGGTCCTGATGGCTGTGTTTTCTCTTTCTCTGGATAAGGTGGACTCATTGGAGAATTTTGATTTTTGCCATTAACGTAAACATTTTGAGCTGTTATTATTATGTCTTTAGTAACTTGTTGATTTGGCAACTCTGTAGGAAGGTTTTTCGGTATATTTTTAGCTAAATTAATAATATCCTTTATTTTAAATACAATACTTGTAGAAATATTAAATATTTTCTTTAATCCCAAAAACAAAGCTCCACCTGCTAAAATAGAGCCAATACCATCAAATGCTATAAATTTATTTGTTAAATCAATAATACCTTTTTTAGCTAAAGTGAATATATCATCTAATCCAAATCCATCCTTTAATCCAGATGTAGCTATTTTTACGATATCTGTTAGTTCTTGAACTAATGACCTAAGTCCAGAATTAGCACTTCCAGACATTAAAGTGATTTGAAAATTTTCCCAAGCACCAGATAATTCTTCGATATCACCTTTTAAATTATCCAACATAGTAATTGCTACATCTTTAGCTGTAACCTTATTCATTTCATTAAACATTTTAGTTACACCTTCGGCACCTTCTCGCATTAAAATCATACCACCACGAATAGCGTCAGAACCAAACATATCATACAATGTAGCAAGTTGTTCTTCTTTTGTCATTCCTTTTAATCAATCTTGTAATAGACCTGCTATTTCTGCTAATGTTTTAACCTTACCTTGCTGGTCAAAAAAAGCACTAGTTCCTTTTTCTGTAATAAGATTTAATTTACTAAAAGCTTCAATTTGTGTTTTTGTTTTTGGTATTAAATTAGATAACATTGTTTTTAGTGAGGTACCTGCATCTGAGCCTTTTAAGCCATTTTGTGCAAACACAGCTAATGTAGTATTTGTATCCTCAAAGCTAACACCTGCACCAGAAGCAACAGCTGAACACATGGATAATGCATATCTTAATTCATGAACATCCGTAGCAGAAGCATTTGCAGCACCAGCTAAAATGTTTGCAGCATGAGTTGCATCATTTACTTTAAATGCATTCATAGCAGTACTCATCGTTTCAGCTGATTCAGCTAAATCCAAACCACCTGCTGTAGCCAAATTAAGTGCTGCTTCAGATGCTTCGCCTAATACATCTTTTAATTGTACACCTGCTTTTATTAATTCAGTCATTCCCTTTGCAACTTCTGTATTTCCGAATACAGTATCTTGCCCAAGTTGCATAGCACGAGCTCTAACTTGAGACATTATTTCATCTCGTGTTTGTCCATCTATCCCATCTTTTGGAATTAAAGCTTTTATCGCAGATAATTGTGAATCAAAATCCATAGGTGTTTTTATAGTATCATATACTGTATATCCAATACCTGCCATACCAGCCATTTGCAAACTAGTTCCCATTAACATACCATCAGCAAAATTTTGAAATTTATTATTAAAATTAAAAGCACCATTGGGCATATTAGTTTTAATATTTACATAAGTTGTAAAAGCTTTACTTGCTAAACCTGCCAATTCTGATTTAACTTTTATAATTTGTGTAGAAGCTCTATCTTTTATTGATAATAACGAAGAATAATCCTTATTTTTAAATTGTTCTAATAATGATTTGGCTTTTACAGTAGCTTGAGATATCTTATCTTTTGCTGATAATGTAATTGAATAGTCACCTTTTAGTTTATCTAAATTTCCTTTTAATTCATCAGAAGTTTTTGATGTTTTTTCTAATTCTTTAGCTACACCAGACAATGCATATTGAGTTTTCTTAAGACCAGCAGTCATTTTATCTTTTAATTCTAATGTTGCACTCAAAACAAAATTATCCATTTTTTAAACTCCTTTCAAACCCAATATGCTGGCTAATGTTTTTAATATCATATCTAATTTTTGATGTTCATGTTCTTTTTCTTTTATCATTGCTGTGTATACAAATAATCTTTCAAAATTAGATAATGAAAAAAAATAATCTAATTTATGACCTTTGAGAACCAGATATGCACAAGTTGATGCCATCCAATCCTCTTCTATTAGTTTTTTAATTCATCATGTAATTTGAATTTTAAATCGTTTCCATATCCAGCACATGACATAATAGCTTTAGAAATAAACGCTATTTCTCCAGCTTTAAATATTTTATTAACAATATCTGTAGGTTCACTACATTCATATGCTTTTAACAAGGCGGAATCTTTTAATTTTGGTTCAACAAAACTTTCATAAATTAAATACTGATCACCGCCATCATCCATTTTAGTAGCTTCTGCCACTAATCCCATTGTTGGTTGTTTTACAGTAACCACACCAAAATTTGGAATTTCTATATCATATAATTTATTTTTTCTTTCTTGAATAGCTTCTTTATTCTTTATCAAATCCTGAATACTAACGATTTTTTTATTTTCCATAAAATTTTTCCTCCTAAATAAAAAAACATCTCTAAAGAGATGTTTTACTTATGCTGAAATTGTTTCAATAAATGTAGAATCTTCTGGGGTAAAACCGCCAGTATATTCTTTTTCAACTACTTTACCTTTTTCAAAACTCATTAATGTAATTTCATCAAACCATACATTTTCAATAGAAATGCGTTCTTTTTGCCCATCAACTGCATCTGGGTCTTCAATGAGACCAACAAAGCTAGCACGTGGATCTGTTCCATTTTTCCAAGCTTCAAGATATTTGTTTATATTTCTATTAATAACGTTTTTAAGAGTAAAACTTATATCTCCTTTCAAGGAAACAATTTTACTATCTACGCTATTACCATTAATAACTTCTTCTCGATTAGCTGTAACTTTAGCTTCAAATTTTACAATTTCAAAAAGAAGTTCTCCATCCCACCAAGCTTTACCATGAGAACCATTCCAACGTCTATTTCCACGATATTTATAAGCTTCTGAGTCTCTAGCAAAACGTTGCAATTCAAATGTTAAATTCTTTACTAAATAGTCTATTGTTATTGGAATAATTGTTTTCATAAGCTTTTTACCACCTACATACTAAAATCAATTGATAAATCTTCCATCGCATTAACAGGTGTGATTCTACCTGCTAATAATAAATTTGTTCCTGTATTATATTCAAGAATTTGTTGTTCTGTCATATTTTCAACATCTTCACCTTTTAATGTTGCATAATCTTTTTGAGCCTGATAATCAAATTCTACATCATTAGTTGCAGTAGGGCTATTATCTAAAACATTTCCCTTTAATCCATTAAAATATACCTTAACTGCTGCAATAAATAACATTTTATGATTATAATCATTAATTACTTTACCAACATAATCAGACTTAAACGTATCTCTTATATCATCTTGTATCATGTCAACGCATTCGATAATTTTAATAAAACGGAAATCTTGTCCTACATCTGTTGTAAACGTAGTTAGTGAGTTACAACCACGAGCTATTTTTACACCATTACCTTCGCCTTCATCAATTAATAATAATTGTCCTTTATCAATAAGAGTATCAATATCTTCGTATTTTTCAACGCTAACAACTTCTGTTAGTTGATAATACGTAGAACTTCTATCTAAAGGCAATCCTGCTAAAATACCTGCTATACGTGCAGTATATTCTTTAGCTGTATAAATTATATACTCTTCTTCTTTTTCTTCTTTCTGAACATCTTCTTCTGCCACAAGAGATATATCTGTATATGCTTCATCTACATATCCAATTTCCTCAGAATTACCATCGTCTGCTTTATAATTAGGATTAGCTACCTTTATCTGTTCCGTACAAAAATTTATAATTCCTTTATCATCTGCTTCTTGATGAGCACAAACTGCTTTGAAAGTTTTCTTTTTATTGTTACGTTGAGATTTAACCCAACTTACTAAATCTTCTTGTTCTTGTTCGGTAGATGTTGGAGCACAGATATAATTCCATTTAATATTGGCAATTTCTTTTAAGACACTGTTCTGATTTATAGTAGCATCTTCTACATCATCATTAGGTATGGTATATACCAAAACCCTTAAAGGTGTTCCTAATAAACATTTTTTTACTAAATCAATGTTTTTAGTTGTTAATCCTACTTCTGGAGTAGTTGTTGGTATATCTGTTACATCAGAAATTTTATAGCTTTTCATAATATCTGATGTTTCGTTTTTCAAAATCATGACAACAATTCCTCTAGCAGAACGAGATATTGCTGTTGTAGATTTAGTTTTAAAGGTTATTTGCACCTTAGGTAATCCAAAAACTTCTGCCTCATTAGCCATAATTTAAACCTCCTTATTCTTGAGTTATTTTGAATGAAATTTTTCTTATATTATTATCATTAGTTTTATACGTTCCAGACAATCCTTTAAGATTTCCACTAGAATCTGTAATTGCTGTTAATTCCATATCTGATAAATTATCACTATCTAAATAAGGAATTTTATCACCAACATTAACATTATCTTCAGATACTTTTTCTATTCGATAAATAGAGTTTGTTGTATCACAAATTAAATCTCCTACTAATATTTCTGTTGCTCCTGGAATATTTGTTTTACTTACTGATGAATTAGGTTTAATTTCTATATTAGCAATATGCATAACATTTTCTCCATTTGTTTGTTCCATTTTTTTATATAAATTAGCTACAGCTTCTTCTAAATCATTTAATTTAGGAGCTGTTATAGCTTCTTTACTTTTCCATACTCGAGGCTTATAGCTCAAAATATTTACCTCCTACAGAAATTTAATAAAAAAGACGCTTTTATAATAAAAGCGTCTTTCTACATATTATGCGGTTTTTAAACTAAATAATTTTTCGGATAAATTTATTGTGGAGTCACTAATAGATGTTACAGTAAAAACATCACCGTTAATGTCTATAATGGTATCATTTTGAGCAATATTTTCTCCATTATTAATTTTATCTGCCGTAGTAGTTCCACTAGGTGTTAATGCTTCTTTTGCTGTAAAAATTCCCTGACCCTTAGCTCCATTATCACCTTTATCGCCTTTGCTACCTTTTAAATTTTTAAAAGAAAAATTAATCGTTCTTGCTTCCTCTGTGCCACCTAAACTCACTTCTACTTCTGGAGTTCCTGTATTATCATCAACTGTTGCAGTAACTTCTGTTATTGTCGCATTCTTACCATCTGTTCCATTTTCAGGCATATCTGTATATATTAAGTTATTGTCTTCTCCTAAACTTAAAATTTGTCCTGATGTTCCATCTTCTATTGGTTTAGTTAATTTTTTATTAATTTCAGTATTTAAACTTTCAATATCTTTATGTGCATTATCAATACCAGTTTCAATGTTATTCATTGCTTTTGTAGTTATTAATTCTTTACTTACCCATGTTTTTTTTGTATAACTCATATTCTATTACCTCCATTTCATTTCTAAATTTTGCATTAATTCATAGTTTATTCCCTCAAATTCATCATCATTTAAACAATCCACAAAATCCAATTCAAAGCTAAAATGTAGAATTTCATCAACAATAGTAGTAGATGTTTCTAAAACAGTAAAAGTTCTATCCTTTACTTTAAAAATAGGTCTAAATAGTATATCAATTTTAGAAATACTATCTTGCAATTTTCGCCTATCAATTTTTTTATTTTCATCTAAAGCCAATACATAATCTATATCTATTTTAATAATTTTATTTGTATAAATATCATCTATAGTTTTTGACTTTGGTGTAAATTCAATATAAAAATAATCATCTGTACTATTTTCTACATCATCAAAAAATACTTTTATATTTTTAAATTTACATTTTAATGCTGTAGTTATAGCTTTTCTAATATCTGCTAAAGTAATCACTTAAATAAATCTCCTAATATTGCTTCGGCATCTTGTATAAATGTTTGTTTAATATCAAAAAGTCCCCTAGAAAGCATTTTATACCCTTTAATAAATCTAGGTTTTAACATCATACCAGATTCTTTCTCATCTGGGTCATAAACAAAATGTCCATTTTCCCATCTGCCTGAAACCCAACGTTTTTTTTGACGATGACCATATTCTACATGAAGAGCATAATCTGTATTATTATATACATGAACAACACCTTCTTTTGCTCGTGTTCTTTTCCAACTTTCACGTAAAGTACCGCCATCAACTTCAGCAACAGGAGTATAGTTTTTTGTGTTAGATAATAAATTCTCTGCTTCACGAGCTACAAATCTATTACGTTGAATAGCTTGATTTTTAGATATTTGAGCTAATTTTTTATTTAGCTCATCAAAACCATCTAACTTCATGCATCACTCTTCTTTCTTACACTTACTTCCATATGCGTAGGATATTTAAAGGGTTTAATTATATCTAAAATTAATTTCTGATTAAGATTTGTTGTTATTATAGCCACATCATTTGGTTTTAATTCATAGTTTGGAGATAAAGTGAGTATATAATCTTCAGATATACTAGTTGCTCTATCGTTTTTATCTGATAATATACTTCGATTATTCTGAGATAATTTACATGGTATATCTACATATATCTCAGCCAGATTATATTTATCCGAACCATCTTCCAATAATACTATTTGGGACCGTTTGATAGTAACTTTATCTTTATACATAAGTGCATCTAAATATTTTTGCAAACTAGATATTTTCAACAAAATCCCCTAACTTTTCTATAAATATTTAACATCGGTTTTAATTGCTCAAAAAAGTAAATAGAATTTTTTTCAACTATTACTTGTTCCTGGAAATTAAATTCAAATTCAGTATCATTCATCTTTAATCTTTTTAAATTTCTTATATCTACTTCACTTAAATTATTAGATTCATTATCAGAAATAATTTTATTATAAAATTGTTCTATAATACTCATCTTTACAGCTTCTGGTAAATCTTTTCTATTACAATAATTCAAAATACGTCTTACAAGAGCTTCGATATTAAAATTTAATAAATTCTCATTTACTACCAGCGGATTTTCTTGTGGAAGTAGTTTTTTGATTTGTTCCACTATTTCCGATGCTATTTCTTTTGGTGATTTTAATATTGGATTTTTTTTGTAATCCATTTCTTTTCTCGCTTTCTTCATATAAGAAAAAGCCTCTATCTTTATACAAAAGATTAAAGGCTTTTCTTGTAGCATATATGATATTTTTACCATTAGTATATTTATTTAACATTAAACACACCTCTAAGCAACTTCATTTTCATCTGTATGTGCTTCATCTGTTTTAGCTTTTAATTCATCAGCATCACTTGGAACAAGCATTGCAAATGCCTTTTCTTTTACTGGTAAAAAAGCGAAACGAGCAGTAGCTTTTATTGCAATCATATCATTTTCAGCTAAAGATAATGGTTTACCATCACTCATAGTAACATTATTGAGTGTAGCTTCTTTTAATACCTCATAAGAAATTTCATCACGAATACCAACTACAGCATAGTTCCAATTTCCAGCAATAGCTATAGCTTTTTTATCATCCCAACCGCCATTTCTTACAAACTCAATAGGATTACTGTACAACTGGTTTTGATCTACACCAGAAACATATAAATTATCTCCATTTGCATTACGAAGTTTTCTCAAACTATTTTTTAATTTATAAGAAGCTACAAATCCGTTAACATCTTCTCCAGAGTCTTCAACTAATGCCATTACATCAGATAAATCTAAATCTAATGCATTTTCATTTGTGCCTAAAACAATTTTATGTTCATTATCATTCGCAACCCCATAAATATTTTTCTCAAATGGGCTACCTGTTCCAAATAAGCATGCAGCATCAAGAGCTTTAGCAATCGCTTCCGCAATTTGAGGTTTAATTTGCTCAAATACATCAATGGTTGTATCATTTATTTTTTCTTTTGTTACTGGAATGATTACTGCTATTTTTTTAGCCTTAAGTTGTGGGAAAATCCACTCTGCAGTATCTGTTTTAATACGTTCAGATTCACCTACCCAATAAGCTCCTGGTCCATCTGTCATTAAAGGTATTTGCATTGTATCAGAATCCATTTGTTCTATCCTAGATAATCTAAGAATAGAAGACCCTCTAGTTGTTAAAGCAATAATTTCATTAACTTTCTGTACTGGAACAAATCCCGCTAAATTATCTTTTAAAAATTCTTCATCCGCAAATAATTGTAAATCAAATATCAAATTCATAATAATTCTCCTTTATCTTTTTACTTGATTTTGTTTGATAATATCAGCCATATTAAATTTAGTTGAAGTTTTTGTACTACTTGCACCACCAGCAGAAGGCACTTTACCCTTTAATTTTTCCTTAACTTTTTCATCAACTAATTTTTTTAATCCCTTTTCAAAGGTAGTAATGTTTTCCATATTTTTATCATTGTCAGTTCCTGTAACTAAAAATGGCATAAATTCAATAGGAATACCTCTAGAATTTAATACAGCAACAGCTTCAGCTCTTTGTTCTTTTAGTTTTAAAGCTTCTTCACGCTCAGTAAGCTCAGCTTCTTTACGTTCCCATTCAGCTTTTTTACGTTCGTCTTCGCTTAACTTAGACAAACGCTCTTGCTCTTTTTTCTCATTCTCAGCTTTTTTCTTAAATTCTTTTTCCCATTTAGATCTTTCAGAACTAATACATTCTGCTAATTTGGCTTCTAATCGCTTGTTAAGTTCATTTTTAAATTCTTCTGAATCAACATCCACTTTTTTTGTTTCTGGATCTGTTGCTGGTGGTTTTCCTCCTTCACCTCCTTCAGAAGGGTCACCTTTACCTTCTTCTCCTTCAGCAAATAACTGTAAGTTAAAAATAAATTTAAAATCCATAATAAAATAACTCCTTTCACTTTATAAATAAAAAAACGTCTGTATTTACAGACGTTTAATTAAGCTTATTATATTTTACTGATATATTTTGAGGATATATTTTTTCTAGTCTTTCTAATGCTAATGCCATTGTTCTTATAATTAAATCCGAGTCCTTATCTGGATTATTAATCATTACCTTTAAAAAACCCAGACTAATATCTTGCTCAAAAATAATATTCTTTTTTAATATTTCATTTAGACCTAGTATTGCTGTTTGTGCAATACTAGATACTGCACTACAAACTATATCTTTCCCTTTAGGAGCAAAATTAGCATGACCAAATATATTATATCCAATAAATTTATATCCATCTGTTTCTATGCATATTTTTATCATATAAACCTCTCAATAAAAAAAACACTTACAAAATAGTAAGTGTTTTTTCTAAAATATTAAGTTTTCCCATATTTCTTTTGGAATAGGTTCAATAGGTTTGTTATTTTTTATAGCCTCTTCAAGTTTTTTTATTCCGCTATTAAAATTATCAACATCCATTAATCTTGGATCACAAATAATTACATAATCAAGAGAATTTCTACCAAATATATTTTTATATTCTTCAACTTTATCATTCAATAATTGTATTACGTTAGACATATCATTTTCAATAATTGTCATTCTATCAACTACCCCTTTTAGGCTTTAAGAATTAAACCTACTATTAAATATAGAAACTCCATATCATCTTCTATTTTAGCATAAATAGGTTGATATTTTCCATCAACAACTTCAATCTTTTTAAGTATTTCACTAGGCTCATATAATACCTCTAACCCCATACTTAATACCTCTGAAGCTTCCTTATATTCTTTACCAATGTAAGGAGTAATAAAATCATCTGGTTTAACTATCTCTTTATTACTAAAACCCAATCCATGAAATAAATCTGTTAGTTTTATATAATTTTCATTTTTTGTACGAGCTTTTATAAATTCTTTTGAAATTCTAAGTGCATCTTTATTAAAAAATTCTACATAATGTCCTAATTCATGATAAGGCGTTTGTTTTCTTTGCCCTGTCATATGAATGGATATATAATCTTCCTCATAATTTTTAAATTTAGTAGCATAATATCTACCACTAGGTGTTACTGCCCCTTTAGTAAAAAAACCTCTATTTGGTGTAATAGAAGTATATAATTTTTTATTGTTATTAACTAGATATTCTGCCCAATCTTTTGGATAGTACGAAAAGGCTTCGCTTAATTGTTGCTTTGTAATTGTATTACAGCCTTTAGCCCATTGATTTTTCCCTACTTCTCCTCCCATTTCCCTAAAATTACTAAAAATTTCTTTTAGTTTTTCTTTATTTCCTATATTATCAATAATATTAAATCTATTGCATACTTCAGTTCCTATATTAATAATATCATCTTTAGTACAAGTTTTTAAATCAATATTACTTATTTTTTCTTTTAAGCTTAATTTAATATTGTTACTATTATTTTCCCATTCATTTAATGTCATGGATTTTTTTATATGATGAATTGTCAATCCAAGTGCGACACTTCTTTTAAAAATAAATTAAATGG
>ERZ836877.2043-NODE-2043-length-27900-cov-8.874448_pt1 | contig 27900 bp, 29 predicted proteins | sample MGYA00519469_ERZ836877 | MGnify/ENA primary metagenome ERZ836877 (study PRJEB31850, sample SAMEA3708809) | human gut metagenome | biome: human gut; feature: human-associated habitat; material: faeces | place: China | collected 2014 ... | reverse complement strand
TCGATGCAGAGTATGTTCGACACGGGAAAAGCAGGAAATCAGCTTGTATTCGCAGAAAAGTTACATTTTAGGGTGTTAATTCCGAGTGTTCTATTGAAAACAGAGCTATCCTTGCGATATGCTGTGTGTACACACCGGCGGGTGGGAGACACGGCAAATGAAAAAGTTGATTGCATGTACGTTCAATATGACTAGCAGTTGCGTGGAGCTGAAGTTCAGCGACAGCAGTATGATCGCCATTAACTACACCGCTATGGAAAACAAAATTGCTGACAATGTGTATCCGAGGTCATCGACTGACTATCTGAGCCCCGTTGACGCATGCTGTTTTCGTTTTGAACGGCAAGATGTATTCTGAAGCAGTTACTGAGTACGGTCTTTTGGATCAGATTACATGAGAAGTGAAAGTTTGGTACACCGCCGAGTTGAGAAAGATATACGAGGAAATGACACAGAGGTGAACGATTTATGGAAGTTACATTTATAAATCCCGGTGTCGATTATATGATTCAGAGTATCATGCATTTTCAGGCCGAAGGAGAGGCTGAATTCTGGTCTGAACCTTTATACCATTTCTATCCGCAGCTTGACAGGACATTCGCTGCAAGTTTGCCAGTTGCAGAAAGAAGAGACTACATTGAACGTACCATGAGGGTCGCGTATGCTGAGTTGAAGAACACAATCGACGAGAAGGTAATCTCATATTCTCATCACTGGAACGCTTGCAAAGCGCAGATTACAGCTGCTTTATCAGAGGCTTTCGGCATAGATTGCACAGGCTTGTTTAATGACCTGCGTTGCAATTTGAGTTTGAACCCTATTGAGCCGCGTTTTCTAAAAGAGCACTGCTATGACACATTTTATTTGAACAGCGCAAAGGGTGCCATTGGCGGTGGAATACATGAGATCATACACTTTATTTGGTTCTATGTATGGAACCAGTTGTTTGGAGATAACTACGACGAATATGAGCGCCCCTCGCTCAAATGGATATTGAGCGAAATGGTGGTCGAATCCGTGATGAGAGATGAGCGGCTCAGCTCCATCAACCCATATTTCCCGAGAGAAAACGGTGGATGTGTCTATCCGTATTTCTTCGATATGATGGTAGATGGGAAACCTATTCTTGACACATTGGACGCTATGTACAGAAGCCAGAATATTGAAGATTTTATGCGGAGCAGCTACGCCTATTGTCAAGAACATGAAGCAGTAATTCGAGAACATATTCTAAAGTCAGAGGGGTAAGTCATGCCTGACAACAGAAACTGGAATCGGCCAATACAGGTCAAATTTTTCGTAGATGAAAGAGAACTCGGCTTGATAAAGGCGAGGATGGCGCAGCTTGGGATAGAGAATATGAGCGCTTACCTTCGCCAAGTGGCGATTGACGGATATGAGGAAAAAACGGATATGCCTGAACACCGTGAGCCGAAAAATCCCTGACTCACTTTCCGAAGATAGATTGATGTTCAGCTCCGCAGGAGCGCAGCCGATTTCTCTGAAATTGTTAAAGGGTTTGGGATGGTCTCGCCTGCCGGCTCGGTCAAGCGCTTCAAAATGCATTGCATTTTGAGGTCGCCACTGGCGACCCGCGCCCCAACAAGTTTTTGCACGAGTGGGTACCGCCGTGCATTGCTTGCTAACTCCATTTATGGAGTTAGCAAGCAAACTGGATTTTGCAAAAATCGCAGAGTGTAGCTACACCTGCTGTGCTTGCTATTCTGCAAGTTCAGCAGGACCGTCTGTTCGTCCGCATTTATGAGGACAATGTCGCCGGAAAGCTGGATGATGGACGCTTCGCCATGATGAGCAAAAACTACACCGAGGAACAGAAAAACCTCAAGACTGAGGTCAAGGGTTTGCAACAGCGAATCCATGAACAGGAGCAGCAGGCAGAGAATATCGAGCAGTTTGTTCAGCGGGTAAAGAAAAACGGCACCCTCACGGAGCTGACACCCTATGCCCTCAGAGAGCTTGCCAAGGCGGTCTATGTAGAAGCACCTAACAAGTCCAGCGGCAAACGCAGACAGAAGGTACATATCGAATATGATCTCGTAGGCTACATCCCCGTAGACGAGCTTCTAAAAGAGGAACAGGCATGACCCGAAATCATGCCTGTTCCAAGAAATTTGAATTTTACTGTCTTACCAGCGGGCCGCGTGGCGGCCCCTCTTGCAAGGTGGAAATATAAAGTTTATTCATCAGAAACCTGATAATTGCGGGTATTCAGCATGCGGGTGGCGTTGAGGACGGCCAGGACCATGACGCCGACGTCGGCAAAGACGCCCCACCACATGTTGGTGATGCCAAGGGCCGTCAGGGCCAGGCAGACGGCCTTGACCGCCAGGGCAAAAACAATGTTCTCGTAGGCGATGCGCATGCACTTGCGGGAGATGCGCATGGCCAGGCTGATCTTGGCCGGGTCGTCGTCCATCAGCACGATGTCGGCGGCCTCGATGGCGGCGTCGCTGCCCAGGGCGCCCATGGCGATGCCGATGTCGGCACGCATCAGGACGGGGGCGTCGTTGATGCCGTCGCCCACGAAGGCCAGCTCGGTCTTGGGCCTCTTTGCAGCCAACAATTTTTCGACCCATTCCACTTTATCCGCAGGCAGCAGGCCGCCGTGGACCTCCTGCACGCCCAGCTCCTTGGCCACGTACTCGCCCACGCGGGGGGAGTCGCCGGTCAGCATGACGGTGTGCACGCCCTGCACGATCAGCTGGATGATGGCCTGCTTGGAGGTGGGCTTGACCTCGTCGGAGATGACCAGAAGGCCGCGGAATTTGCCGTCCACCGCGATGTAGACCACTGTGCCGAACTTGCCGTCGCCCTCGCCGTTCTGGTACATGTTGACGTTTTCAGCGTCCATCAGCTTTTTGTTGCCGGCCAGCACCCAGTGGCCGTCGACCTTGGCCTTGACGCCTTGGCCCGCGATCTCTTTCGCTTCGGTCACGCGGCGGGGGTCCAGGTCGGGGCAGGCCCGCTGGATGCTTTTGGCGATGGGATGGTTGGAGACGCTCTCGGCCAGGGCGGCGTACTCCATCATCTGCAGGTCGTAGGCCTTGCCGTTGATGGGGATGACCTGGGTGACCTTGAAAACGCCCTTGGTCAGGGTGCCGGTCTTATCAAACACAGCTATGCTGGTTTTGGACAGGGCCTCGAGGTAGTTGCCGCCCTTGACCAGGATGCCGCACTTAGACGCGCCGCCGATGCCGCCGAAGAAGGTGAGGGGGATGGAGATGACCAGCGCGCAGGGGCAGCTGATGACCAGGAAGGTCAGGGCGCGCATGATCCAGTCCAGCCAGTTGCCCAGGAACAGCGGCGGCACAAAGGCCAGCACCAGCGCGCCGATGCAGACGGCCGGGGTGTAGTAACGGGCAAACTTGGTGATGAAGTTCTCGATGGGAGCCTTCTTCAGGCTGGAATTTTCCACCAGATCGAGGATTTTTGCCACGGTGGAGTCGTCGTAGAGGGTGGTGGTCTCGATGCGGAGGATACCTTCCTCATTGACGCAGCCGCTGATGACGTCGTCGCCGGGGCGCACGGTGCGGGGGCGGCTCTCGCCGGTCAGGGCGGCGGTGTTCAGCGTGGATTCGCCGGAGACGACCTTGCCGTCCAGGGGGATCTTCTCGCCGGGTTTGACCACGATGATGGAGCCGATCTCCACATCGTCAGGGTCGACCACGCTGACGTTGCCCTCGGCGTCCTCTAGGTTGGCGCTCTCGGGGCGGATGTCCATCAGGGCGGTGATGCTGCTGCGGCTCTTGCCCACGGCGTAGGACTGGAACAGCTCGCCGATCTGGTAGAACAGCATAACGGCCACGCCCTCGCTGTACTCGCCGCAGGCGACCGCGCCGACCGTGGCGATGGCCATGAGGAAGTTTTCGTCGAAGACTTCGCCGTTTTTGATGCCCATGAAGGCTTTGCGCAGGACATCATGGCCGATGACGAGGTAGGGCACCAGCCACAGGATGAGCTGGACGAACCACGGCAGGGCAACAAAGTGGAAGAGCAGCGCCAGGGCCACCGTGAGGATGGCAGCAATGATGATGCGCTGCAGCGTCTTTTTTTGCTTTTTGTTCATGGTGTGGGACCTCCGTTTGGGGGATAGAAAAGCCTCCCCTTTGAGGGGAGGTGGCCACGTAAGCGGCCGGAGGGGTGGCTGCTTTAGCTGAGTATTTTTAGGGGGATGCAATTGCTCTACAAGGGAGCCACCCCTCACCCGCTGCGCGGGAGCTCCCCTCGGAGGGGAGCCTTTAAGCGGAGTTTACAGCTCGATCTCAAAGTCTGGTTCGACTTTCTTGGCGACCTTGACGGCTTCCTGCAGGACGGCATCGAACTTGTCGTCGTCGGCTTCCAGCATCATTTTCTGGGCCATAAAGCTGATGCTGGCGTTGGTGACGCCGGGCAGCTCTTTAACGGCGGTCTCGATCTTAGCGGCGCAGTTGGCACAGTCGACTTCGATAGCAAACTTCTTTTTCATGGCGGTGGACTCCTTTATAATAAAATTTAAGTTAAAGGCAATACCGCATAATTCTAAGTGCCGATACGGCGAGTGAGGTGCGGCACCTGCTAAGCCAAAAGCGCAGATAATACTTTGTGTATTATCGAGCATTTTGGCAACGCAGATGCCGTGCCGCAGCCGCCGGAGCGGCGCTTAAGCCGTCAGGCGGGAATTGTGCGGTGTTGCCTTAAAGGGGAAACGGGGTTGGGGCTAAGGGGAGCCGATCACTCCTCGACGTGGTCCATGCCGAGGGAGATCATGCTGCGGACGTGGTCGTCGTCCAGCGAGTAGTAGATGGCTTTGCCGTCCCGCCGGAACTTGACCAGCTTGCTGGTTTTGAGCACCCGCAGCTGGTGGCTGACCGCGCTTTGCGAGATGCCCACGACCTGGGCAATATCGTTGACGCAGAGCTCACTTTCGAATAAAGCATACAAAATTTTGATGCGGGTGGAATCCCCGAACACCCGGAACAGCTCGGCCAGGTCGTAGAGGATCTCATCGTCGGGGAGATCGTTTTGCAGCCTGGCGATGGCGGCATCGTCCAGAGGCTGAGTGGATTGGGGATTTTCGATGGGGGCGATGTCTGGCATGGGGTGATTCATCCTTTCATATGTTTATCTGTTCATATGTTAGCATGATAACGAGGCGTTGTCAATAGATTTTTTGATATTTTTTAAGGTTGCGGCTTTCGTTCCGCGCCACCCTGCGGCGCTTCACTTGTTTTAAGGCAATACCGCATAATTCTAAGTGCCGATACGGCGAGCGAGGTGCGGCAGATGCTAAGCCAAAAGCGCAGATAATACTTTGTGTATTATCGAGCATTTTGGCAACGCAGTTGCCGTGCCGCAGCCGCCGGAGCGGTGCTTAAGCCGTCAGGCGGGAATTGTGCGGTGTTGCCTTAACCGGTATACCGATTTTTCTATCTCTCTTTTGGGTCTCCGAAAGGAACACAGAAAGGCAGTATGCCGTAATAAAAAGGGCCACCGCAAGGTGGCGGCCCTGGGCGGGCACGCGCTTTGCGGTGGCTCTCAAATAATTTGGCTTACGCCTGCACAGGCGGGATAAAGCCCGGTTCGCCGGGAAGAATGACATTGCTGTTGGCAAGCATCCGGCGGAACTCTTCTTCGGGGAAATCGAAGTAGACCTCCTTGAACATGGTGGTATCGTTGACCAGAATCTTCCAGGGGGCACCGTCCGGCTGCTGCAGGAACATGATGCCGGTCACACCCTCCAGGGCTTTGATGGCTTCGTCCTGCCAGAAATTGGGGGACGGCGTGACGAAATAGTGGTCCACCATGCGGCCGTTGTGGAAATCATGCTCGATGGTGGCCGGGAGTTCGCCCTCGGCCTGGGTGGAGAGATACTGCAGATGCAGGTTGGTGAAATCTTCGGCAGTCATGGGAAACCTCCTTATAAAAGAAAAGCTCCCCGCGGAAGGGAGCCTTTCTCAGAAGAACATGGGAAATCAGACGCGCAGGCTGGCGCTTTCGGGCTCGTTGCTGCCCTCGTCGAACTGGTAGTCGTTGCCGGGCAGGAGGGCGTTGAGCAGGATGCCTGCGATGGCGGCAATGGCCAGGCCGGACAGGTTGATGCTGACGCCGGCGATGGCGAAGGTGATGCCGCCCACCGAGTTGAAGCCCAGGGCGCAGACCAGGATGACGGCGGCGATGATCAGGTTGCGGCTGTTGGAGAAGTCGACGCGGTTCTCGACCACGTTGCGCACGCCGATAGCGGAGATCATGCCGTAGAGCACGAAGCTGATGCCGCCTACGATGCCGGAGGGGATGGTGTTGATGACGGCCTCAAACTTGGGGCAGAAGCTCAGGATCATGGCAAAGACAGCGGCGATGCGGATGACCAGGGGATCGTAGATCTTGGTCAGGGCCAGGACGCCGGTGTTCTCGCCGTAGGTGGTGTTGGCGGGGCCGCCCAGCAGGCCGGCCATGGCAGTGGCCAGGCCGTCGCCCAGCAGGGTCTTGTTCAGGCCCGGATCGCGGATGTAGTTTTTGCCGGTGGTGGCGCTGATGGCGGCGATGTCACCGATATGCTCCATCATGGTGGCCAGGGCAATGGGCACGATGGTGAACACCGCGCTGATGAAGGTCTCGCTGCCGTCCATGGCAAACAGACCCATGCTGTCCTTATGGATGGGGATGCCGAACCAGGCGGCGGCACCGATGGCCTGGTAGTCCACCGCGCCGGTGACGAGGGCCACCGCGTAGGCGACCAGCACGCCGATGAGGATGGGCAGGATCTTGACCATGCCCTTGCCCCAGATGTTGCAGACGATGACCGTTGCCAGGGCCACAAAGGCCAGCAGCCAGTTGGACTGGCAGTTGGAAATGGCGCTGGGGGCCAGGATCAGGCCGATGGCGATGATGATGGGGCCGGTGACCACCGGCGGGAAGAAGCGCATCATTTTACGGATGCCGAAGGCGGAGATCAGCGCGCTGAACAGCACGTAGACCAGGCCGGACAGGGCGACCGCAGCGCAGGCGTAGGGCAGATTCTCGGGGTTGGCACCGCCGTTGGTGACGATGGTGAAGCCGCCCAGGTAGGCAAAGCTGGAACCCAGGAACGCGGGCACCTTGCCCTTGCACAGAAAGTGGAACAGCAGCGTGCCCAGACCTGCGCAAAGCAGCGTGGTGCTGACGCTCAGGCCCGTCAGCAGCGGGACCAGCACCGTTGCGCCAAACATGGCAAACATGTGCTGGGTGCCCAAAATCAGCAGCTTGGGCGTGCCCAGGGATTTGGCATCGTAAATGCCTTTGGAGTAATCGATCTTTTCGCTCATGACATCCTCCTGTCAGTTGGCGGCGCTGCAGGTCCTGCCGCAGGGCGGACGCAGCGCACAAAGGCCGCAAAAAAAGGGAACAGCTGTGTGTTTAACAACTGCTCCCTCGCTTTCCTATATAGTATAGCGGGTTTTGCGGGGAATTGCAAGATGGAAGAGGGAATTTGGTGAAATTTGGTGCGGACGGCCTGCCGGGGCGATTGTGGCGGGCCGGAGGATGTGGTATAATAAAGCGGCAATTTTTGGGGCCGCGGGAATACAGGGGGCGATGCCTGCATCGCTCCGCCATCAGGCAGGCGGCCGGCGGGCCGATGACGAGCATCGGCCCCTACATGTGTGATGTGGCTTGCTTATAGGAGGATACCATGATACAAGTTGGATGCAAAGGGCATGCGGCGCTGCGGGTGACCACCGAGAACACCGCCCGGGCGATGGGCAGCGGCGAGCTGCCGGTGCTGGCGACCCCCGCCGTGGCGGCGCTGGTGGAAAAGACCTGCTGGCAGGCCATCGCGCCCGAACTGGAGCTGGGCATGACCACCGTAGGCACCAGTTTGCAGCTGGCCCACACCGCGCCGACGCCCATCGGGATGGTGGTGCAGTGCGATTGCGAGGTTTTGGAAGTGACTGACCGCCGGGTGCGTTTTGGGTTCCGCGTGTATGATGATGTGACCGAGGTGGCCGGCGGGGAACATGAACGGTACCTTGTGGATGCCGAACGGTTTTTGAAAAAAGCCGAGAGTAAAATTTGATTGTTTTGTTTTAGTTTGTTTTAGTATGTTGCTATGCGGGCGTCACCACCATGCGGTGACGCCCTTTTATCATGGGATGTTTCCGTTAAGGTAAGAGCGCGGCCGCGGCATAAGAACATGGATCAATAAATCGCGTCTTCCCGCCAGTGGGCCAGGCGGTGGACGGTGTCTTCGGATTCAACGAAGCCGTCTTTATCATCGGCGTGGGCATCGGGGGCGTAGGATCGCATCACGCCGGGGGAACGGCCCTGCAGGTATTCTTTGGCCTGTTTTTGGCGGCAGGGGACGGTGTGGGTCAATGTTTCCTCGGAGATACTATGCTTCTTTTTCATCGTGATTGCTCCTTTCACGGGTTACAGCGGGGGATACTTTCCATAAAGTAAGTGTTCCCACAATTCCACTGGCCATCCCCGCCAAAATATGGTATACTGTTTCCTATGCCAAACAAAGGAGCGAACCAAATGGAAGTCACGATCAATCAGGTCATCCTGCACCTGCTGGACCCCGGCGCGTCGGAGCCGATGCTGTCCGACCGGCCCATGGAGATGGATGCCGACCTATTTGAATATTTCACCGCCGTGCTGGAGAAGGCCTTCGCCAGCGACGAGGTCAAAAACTGCCGGTTCCTGCCGGACTCTGCCTTTGCTGCCGAGATGGCCCACAACAACGATTTTGTCGATATTTCGCGCAGAATTGCGGGCGTCATCTTTGAGCAGATGCTGCAGTATCCCACCATCCCGGCGGGCGATCTGGCCGTGGTGGATTTTAACTACGGCGCGGTGCCCCACTACGGCGTGCTGAAGCTGAACTACCGCCCCGGCTACACCCACAACACCCAGGTGCTGGGCAACGGGCAGGTCAGCAGCATGGTGCCCCAGCGCACGCTGCTGCCCGGCACCCCCAAGGCCGACGAAGCCGCGCTGATCGACCGCGCCAACGGCGTGGTGCGGTTGATCGAGAAGAAGTACACCATCGACGACAAGAAGGATTTTTACCTGTCTACGCGGGTTTTTGGTTGCACCGAGGCCATGCAGGAGAAGGCCAAGCTGAAGGCCGTCTGCGAGACCGCCGTGGCCGCTGTGAAGGAAGCCTACCCCGAGACCGACGACCTGGACGATGTGCCCCCCTTTGACGGCGGCACCGAGACCGCTGTGGAGCTGCTGGTGCGCAACCAGGCCGTGGACAACCAGATCGCCGTCGAGGATGTGCGCAGCCGCATCCGGGAGAATTTCCCCCTGGCAGCGCCGAAATTTGAGGAGGCTTTGGCCGAGACCGGCGTGCGGGAAGACGACCGCATGACCGTAAGCCCCGCCCGCATACGCAAGCTGGAAAGCCGCAGCTTTAAAACCGAATCCGGTATCGAGATCAAAATTCCGGCAGAGTTATGCAGTTCCGACGATGCCGTCGAGTTTATCCACAGTGCCACCGGTGGGTTGAGCTTGCTGATCAAAGACGTTTTGGTGTAAATTTTGCATAGGAAAAGGGAGTCTCCCGTGGATGGGAGGCTCCCTTTTTTATTGGAAATTTAAGAGATAAACGATGAGAACACCGGGCAGAGGATGGCGGTCATGACGCCGGCGACGGCGACGGCCAGGCCGCTCATGGCGCCTTCGACTTCGCCCATCTGGAGGGCTTTGCTGGTGCCGACGGCGTGGGCTGCAGTGCCGATGCCGATGCCCCGGGCGATGGGGTGGGTGATGTGGCAGACCTTGCAGACCGTCTCGGCCATGAGGGCACCCAGGATGCCGGTGAGGATGACGATGGCGCCGGTCAGGGCTGCGATGCCGCCCAGCTCCTTGCTGACATCCATGCTGATGGCTGTGGTGACCGACTTCGGCAGCAGGGTGATGTACTGGCTGTGGTCCAGCCTAAGCAGCAGGGACAGCACCAGCACACTGCCCAGGCTGGCCAGTGTGCCTGCCAAAATACCCATGACGATGGCAAGTACATTTTTGCGCAGCAGGTCCCATTTTTCGTACAGGGGGACCGCCAGGCTGACCGTGGCCGGCAGCAGCAGGTAATTGACTGGCGAGGCGCTGGCTTTGTAGGACGCGTAGGGGATGCCGCAGACGCTTAAAAACACGATGACAAACACCGTGCCCAGCAGCAGCGGGTTAAAAACAGCTTTACCCGTTTTGTGGTTGATGAGGGTACCCAGGGCAAACGCTGCCAGCGTGAGCAGCACGCCCCAGGTGGCTGAGGTGGACAGAAAATCATTGAACATCGTCATTTGCTAATTCCTCCTCCAGTTCGGGCTCGGCCTTGGCGAACCGCTGGGTGACACGGCCCGCCGTGGCCATGACCAGGAAAGTGACCGGCACCAGCGCGATGAGCACCGGCAGCAGCATGGCGTGAAGCTCCGCCCACAGGTCCATGACGCCTGCGGCGGCGGGAACAAACAGCAGCGGGAAGATGCCGATGAGGAACAGCGCCGCCGTGCGCACCTGTTCCAATTTGACCCACCCCAGTTTGAGGGCGGCCAGCAAAAGCAGCAGGCCGTAGACGCTGGCCGGGATGGGGAGGGGCAGGAAGTTATAGCAGAGTTCGCCGGCGAAGCAGAATACCATAATGCGGAGAAATTGGAAAATAAGATCCATTTTGGATACCTTCTTTGTGTGGAGATGAATGGGGGACCATCGGGGAAAATGGGCGCACAAAAGCCGCCATCGGGTGTTTGGAGGAAGTGAGTCCCGACAGCGGCAGTGGATAATTTATTTGTGAGGAACTTAATAAGCAGAGAACGAGAAAGCGCGAAGTAGAGGCCGCGCTAACAAAAGCTAAGTAGAGGTTTATTCAGCGGCGGCGGGCTGGTCGGGGCGGACCATCTCGCGGACGGCGGAGACGATGTTTTCTGCCGTCAGGCCGTAGTCACGCAGGACTTCGGCGGCGGGGCCGGAGTGACCGAACTGGTCCATGACGCCGATGCGGCGCACGGGGACGGGCAGCTTTTCGGCCACGACAGAGCAGACAGCCTCGCCCAGGCCGCCGATGATGCTGTGCTCTTCCACCGTGATGATGCGGCGGCACTCGCGGGCGGCAGTGAGGATGATGTCCTCGTCGATGGGCTTGATGGTGGGCATGTTGATGACCCGGATGGCGATGCCCTGGCGCTTGGCCAGCACGGCGGCGCGCAGTGCCTCGGGAACCATCAGGCCGGTGGCGATGACCGCGATATCGTAGCCGTCGGTGAGCTTTTCGCCCTTGCCGATCTGGAACTGATAGGTCGCAGGATCGTGGAAAACCGGCGTGGCCAGGCGGCTGAAGCGCAGGTAGACGGGGCCGTTGTAATCGTAGGCGGCGATGACTGCGGCGCGGGCCTCGACGTCATCGGCCGGGCTGAGGATGACCATGCCCGGAATGGAGCGCATGAGGGCGATGTCCTCGCAGCACTGGTGGGAGGCGCCGTCCTCACCGACAGACAGGCCGGCGTGGGTGGCGGCGATCTTGACGTTCAGGTGGGGGTAGCCGATGGAGTTGCGGATCTGCTCGAAGCCGCGGCCCGCCACGAACATGGCAAAGCTGGACACGAACGGCACGTAACCCATGGTGGACATGCCGGCGGCTACGCCGACCATGTTCTGCTCGGCAATGCCGCAGTCAAAGTGACGGTCCGGGAACTCTTTGCGGAAGATCTCGGTCTTGGTGGCGGCGGCCAGGTCGGCATCAAAGACGACCAGGTTGTCGGCGCCCTGGCGGGCAAGCTCCACCAGCGTGTTGCCGTAGCTTACACGGGTGGCAATTTTTTTCATATCAGCCATTGATCAGCTCAAGCTCCTTCTCCAGAGATTCATGGGCGGCGCGTAGCTCGTCCATGGCCTGTGCGTACTCTTCGTCGTTGGGGGCCTTGCCGTGCCAGTCGACGGCATTTTGCATGTAGCTGACGCCCAGGCCCTTGGTGGTGCGCAGCAGGAAGCAGGTGGGCTTGCCGCTGCCATGGCTCAGGTCAAACATCTTGAAAGCCTGCTCCAGCTCCGCAAAGCTGTTGCCGTTGCAGACGATGGTGTTGAAGCCGAAGGCATCCATCTTTTTATCCAGCGGCTCGCTGTTCATGACCTCGCGGGTGGGGCCGTCGATCTGCAGGCCGTTGACATCGACCATGATGCACAGGTTATCCAGCTTGTAGTGGTTGGCGAACATGAAAGCTTCCCAGCATTCGCCTTCCTCGACCTCGCCGTCGCCCAGCAGGGTGTAGACGTTGATGTCGCTGCCGGCCTGCTTGGCGGCCAGTGCCATACCGCAGGCGGCGCTGACGCCCTGGCCCAGAGAGCCGGTGCTCATGTCCACACCGGGGACGGTGTTCATGTTGGGGTGGCCCTGCAGGTAGCTGTTGGAGTGGCGCAGGGTGGGCAGGTCAGCCACGGGGAAAAAGCCGCGCTCGGCCAGCGTTGCGTACAGGGCAGGGGCGCAATGGCCCTTGCTGAGCACGAAGCGGTCGCGGGCAGGATCCTGGGGCTGCTCGGGGTCGACACGCATCTCACGGAAATACAGATAGGTCAGCACGTCTGCGCAGGACAGGCTGCCACCCGGATGGCCGCAGCCTGCGCCGTGGGTGCCCTCAATGACGCCCATCCGCACACGGGTCGCAGTCAGCTTTAACTGCAGCGTTTCCATTTTTGTCATAATCAAGTTCCTCCGGTCCCGTTTGGGGTTTTGTTGGCGGCAGGCTGCCTGCCGGGGGCGCAGAGCTTTACATAGTATTATGTAAAGAGAAACGCGCGGCCCGGCGGGAGATAGTATACCGCAACATAATTCACTACTTTATATTATACACGGTTTCGGCACGGGTGCAAGAGATTTTATGGAAATTGTCGGATTTTAACGGTCTGACAATTTTTGGAGTTTTTGATTTGCAGGGGCGGCCCGGTTCGGGCCGATTCTTCTGCAGGGGGATACGGTCTTGCGAACGGCTGTGACCCATGATAAAAAGCCCTGCCGCAGGGGAGGCAGGGCCGGAGCGGTGCTTAAGCCGTCAGGCGGGAATTGTGCGGTGTTGCCTAAAGAAAAACTCAGCACAGCGGCGCCACCAAACGCAGGCAGGCGCTGAGCATGCTGCCTAAAAATCCATTTCGGCAGTCGTCGGGGCCGAGGCGGCGGGAAACGGACTCGATGCCGTCGAGATCGCGGCGGATGTCGGAGAGGACCTCGCCGCCATAGAGGACGGTGCTGTTCTCAAAGTGGAGATACAGGCTGCGGTAATCCAGATTCACCGTGCCTACCGCGGCCGCGCGGTCATCAATAAGCCACGTTTTAGCGTGCAAAAAGCCCGGCGCGTAGCTGTAAATCTTTACGCCCGCCTTGAGCAGATGCGGGAAGTAACTGCGGGACAGCTGGTAGATGGTCTTTTTGTCCGGCACGCCGGGGGTGTAGATGCGCACGTCCACGCCGCGCTTGGCGGCCAAACTTAAACAGGTGAGCAGGTCGTTGTCCAAAATCAGGTAGGGCGTGCAGATGCGCAGGCTGTGCAGGGCCTGGTTGATGAACTCCAGATACACATTTTTGGCTACCACTTCCCGGGCGACGGGGCTGTCGGCAAAGGGCTGCACCAGCGTGCCGCCGGTAGGGACCACGGGGGCGACCTGCGGCAGCAGCTTGTCGTAATCCGACGTTTCATCGGGAAAATGTGCCCGCCAGAACGTGAGGAACACGTTCGCATAGCTGCGGGCGGCGGGGCCTTCCAGGCGGACGCCGCTGTCCTTCCAGTGGCCGAAACGAGTCACTTTATTGATGTATTCATCCGCCAGATTCACGCCGCCGGTGTAGGCGATGCGGCCGTCCACCACCATGATCTTACGGTGGTCGCGGTTGTTCAGCACCAGATTCAGCACCGGCACGCAGCGGTTGAAACTGAACGCCCGGATGCCGTCGGCACGCAACAGATCTACATAGTTGTGGGGCAGCAGGCTCAGGCAGCCGGCATCGTCGTAGATGACACGAACGTCCAGGCCGGCGGCGGCTTTCTGCCGCAGGATCTCGTGGATCTGGCCCCACATCTCGCCCATGCCGATGATGAAGCTTTCCACAAAAATGCTGTGCTGCGCGGCCTGCAGGTCGGCCAGCATATCAGGCAGCATCACATCGCCCACGGGGTAATACCTGACGGCGGTGCCGCCGAAAACAGGCGAAGCAGCGTAGTTTTGCAGGTAATCAGCGGTCTCGGCCAGGCGCGGGTCGCGGCGGGCCAGCTCGGCGCGGGCGGCGGGGTCGCCGGTGCGCAGGGGCGCCAGCTCGGCCTCGGCACGCTCCATGCGGCGGCGCAGGGGGATGGCCGGGCGCTTATTGCCCCACATTAAATACAGGAGGCCGCCCTGCACGGGCATGAGCATGAACAAAATCATCCAGCTGATTTTAAATTCCGGCGCGGTGGAGTCCTTGCGGACCAGCGCCAGGCACATCAGCGCGCTGACGGCGAGCCCCACGCGGGAGATGAGGTGCGAGTAGTCGCTCAGCCAGTAAAACACGCTGAACAGCCACACCGCCTGCGCCAGCACGAGCACGACCGTGACCACGGTGCGGCTGAAGACGATGGACAGGGCGCGGTGCAGCAGCCAGCGCCAATCTTTGGGTTTGTGCAGTTTTTGCATAGATGCGTCCTTTTTGATGAAAAGGGGAACAAAAAGCCCCCTCGGCACGGCCTTGCGGCAACGAAAACCGGGGGGGGTATTGCAAACAGCTATACCCAAGCTACAGCCGAAAGCAAACACAGAAATTATGCGCAGCACCGCTTGTTGCGGGCTGCCGGGGCGAATCAGGCGTGGAGACGTGCGTCGATAGCGGCCATGCAATCGTCCATGGTCAGGAACGTGACGGCGCAGTCAGAGCCGATAAACCAGCGTTCTTCCCCGTTGCAAACGATCTTGCGGATCAGTTTGCCGTGGTACTCCGTCTGGATGTAGATCCCATTCGGCATGTGGTTAGCCCTCCTTACATTTATATGTATTATGGGGGCGTCCCCCGGATCGAACTTGAACTGATAGTATTATCGCATAAATGAAACGGTTTGGCAAGTGGGGAAATAGACAGATATTGGGGGATTTTGTGGTTTATTTTCTACGCAGCAAGGTATACATTTTGTACGGTTTTACGTGATGTTTTATGCTTGCGGTCAGGGGCGTCCGCACGGCCCTGCCGCAAGGCAGGCAGGACCGGAAAAGCGCAAACGTAACGCAAATAAAACGCAGGTAAAAAGAACAATTTATTGTATTCCTCCCGCGACTATGGTATACTTACCTTGTATGTACTCGCAAAAGTGCACTAAAATTTGTAACGGGCGTGAGCCTGTTTTGGGAGGAAACCCCCTATGAAGTATCTCTCCTACGGCGAGCGGGCGTTTTTGCGCGGGCACCTCAACCGCGTGCGGCATGTTACGCTGGACCCCGACGGGCCGGGCGTCGTGCGCATCCACCTTATCCCCTGCACCAAGCCCGACCGCGATACGCCGTTTGTGGCCATTTTGAACGGCCAGGATATTCTGCCGCTCAACCTCAGCTGGGCCATTCTGCTGACCAACCTGATCGAGGCGCTGCAGCCCCACGCGGGGACTGAGTTAAAGGACTCCGACTGGGCGGCCATCAACGCCCAGGCAGTGGCGGCTACCCGTAAAATTTATCGTAAGACCGAACCTTTGCAGATCGAATCCGATTTGCAGATGATGCTGGATACCCTTATCGCCGTGGCGCAGGGCAAGGAGCCGCCGCTGCACATCCAGCCGATCTCGCTGGCCCAGTACGCCCCCCGCATGGCCGCGCCCCACCGCATGGACCTGATGATCTCCACGATGGTGAAGGACAACGCCTGGCATTGCAATCAAAAATGTTTGCACTGCTACGCCGCCAACCAGCCCCTTTCCGCCGTGCCCGAAATGGACACCGACCAGTGGCTGGCGGTGATTGAAAAATGCCGCAGCATCGGCATACCGCAGCTGACTTTTACCGGCGGCGAGCCGACGCTGCGCCAGGATCTGGTCAAGCTGGTGCAGGCTGCGCAATGGTTTGTAACGCGGCTGAACACCAACGGCCGCATGCTGACCAGCGCCCTGTGCAAGGACCTGCGCGCTGCCAGCCTGGACGCAGTGCAAATTACGTTCTATTCTGCCGACGAGGCCGTGCACAACGAGCTGGTGGGCGTGGACGGTTACACCGACACCGTGAACGGCATTAAGAACGCACTGGCCGCCGGCCTGAACGTGAGTTTGAACACGCCGCTCTGCAGCCTGAACAAAGATTATCGCGCTACCGTTGAATTTGCCTACGACCTGGGCATCCGGTACCTGACTTGCAGCGGGCTGATCCCGGCCGGCAACGCGGCGGAGTCGGCCAGCAAAAGCGTGCGGCTGACCCCCGAGGAGCTGACCGAGGTGCTGCGCCCTGCGATGGATTTTGCGCTTTCTCACGGCATGGAAGTGAACTTTACCAGCCCCGGCTGGCTGGACGAGGACACCCTGACCGGGCTGGGATTTACCCAGATCCCCAGCTGCGGCGCGTGCCTGAGCAACATGGCGGTGGCGCCCGACGGCACCGTGCTGCCCTGCCAGAGCTGGCTGACCGGCCACGGCTTGGGCCATATTTTGCGCACCCCGTGGAACCGCATCTGGCGAAGCCAGGAGTGCGGCGCGATCCGGATGGAGAGCGCCCGGATGAAGCGGCTGTGCCAGCTGGGGGATACCCCGATGCAGGAGGGTTTTTAAATGTTTCAGCGTAAGCGCTGGGGCGGTGTGGGAAAAGTTCCACGCGGCTTCGTATGCAGTTTTCTGTTATTGATTTTTGTTGCAGCGTCCCTGCTGTTCCCGCTGTCTGCCCGGGCGGAGAGCGGGCAGGCGGGTTTGGACAGGCTGGCGCCGTATGCGGACGACGGGGATCTGGATTATATTCCCGACTACTTCGTCACGGTTGACCTGCGGGAGGATGGCTCGGCGGACATTGTCTACGACATCACCTGGCAGGTCATCGACGGCGACCAGACCGACTACCTCTCCTGGGTCAAGATCGGCCTGCCCAACGCCTACGCCGAGGACCTGACCCCGCTGACCGACACCATCTCCGATTTGCAGTACACCGGCGACGGCGGCAGCTACGCCAAGGTTGTGTTTGCACGGCGGTATTACTCGCCCGAGGTGGCCGCCCAAAACGGCGGCGAAAGCCGGGTGCGGTTCGCGTTCTCGGTGCATCAGAGCCACCTGTTTTCCTTGAATAGTGACGGTACAGCGACATTTGAGTTCACGCCCGGCTGGTTTGACGACCTGGTGGTGGAGCACATGCAGGTGCGCTGGCGCAGCGGCGACGGCTTTGTGGCCGACAACAGCAGCGAGGAAGACGGCTACCTGATTTGGGACTTTGGCCCCATGGGCCACGGCCAGAGCGCCAACATCCACGTGACCGTGCCGGTGACGACGGCCGAGACCTTTGACCCCGACGCCCAGCTGACGGCGGCGGATTACGACGACGGCGGCATGACCGCCGACGAGATGATCGGCATCCTGACGGTGGTGATCGGGCTGCTGATTTTTGCCGCAGCACTGATTATTATTTTCGGCTCGATGACACCGGACTGGGGCGGCGGCTTTGGCAGCGGACTGGACCCGGACGACTGGTTCTGGTACACCAACGGCGTACACACCATCCATGTGGCCCGCACCGCCCCGCCCCCCAAGGGCTACACCCGCACCGACCCGCCGAAAAATTACCATACCGGCGGCGGTTCTTCCCGCGGCGGCGGCGTGGGGCGGCACAACAGCGGGTGCGCTTCCAGCTGCGCCTGCGCCTGTGCTTCCAGCTGCGCGTGTGCCTGCGCCTGTGCGGGCGGCGGCCGTGCCGGATGCACTGCAAAAGATTTTTACACGTACAAACTGCCCCATAAGGCGGACCGGGAGGATGACCAATGAGCCTGGAAGATCAGTATGATGCCTGGGTGCGCGGCCTGATGGGCGGTAAAAAATACGCCACTACGTCGAAACAGGCCGAGGAGGCCAGCGACGCCGTGCAGCAGATGCAGGCTAGCCTGGACGCGCTGACCGCTGCCCAAAAGCGGCAGAGTGCGGCAGGCTCGGCGCTGGATGCTGTGCAAAAAGCGGGCGCTGCCACCGCCGAGAGCGTGCGGAAAATGAGCAGTGAGCTGACGAGATCGCTGCATCAGGACGGGCTGCTGGGCGGGACCACCGCCGCGCCGACTGCCGAACCGAAAAACGCGGACAAGCCCGTGAACACGGATTTTGGCGGTGCAGCGGATAAAATTAAAGCGCAGGTGTTGGGGCAGGACGCCTTTGTGACGGCGCTGGTCAAGGCGTTCCGCCGCCCCTTTGTGATGGGCACAGCGGGGGACACCGGCCGCGCCCGCAACCTGATGCTGCTGTGCGGCCCCAACGGCACCGGCCGCCACTACGCGCTGACCTGCGCGGTGGAGGAGCTGGCCGGCCGGGGGATCTTGCGCAGCGCGGCCATTGAGCGGATGGACTTATCGCTCTATCCCGGCCCGGCCCAGGAAAAATTATTTTTACAGGATCTGTATGCGGCGCTGCAGTCCGATGCCGAGGTTTTGGCCTTTGACCACTACGAGGGCTGCGCGGCCAATTATTTAAATATGTTGTCGACACTGGCCATCGAGGGGACGCTTTCGCTGAGCAGCCGCTACGTGCTGCAGCGGGGCATCCTGGTGGACGTGGGCACCGCGCTGGCGCCCGGAGCCATCGGAGAATTGACGGCCGGCGGTAAATATTTTGTGTTTTTCTCCAACAAGGACGAGGCCGCGCTGGCCGATACCTTTGGGGCGCGGTTCGTGGATGCACTGGCCGGGGACGTCTGCCGCACCCAGGCCTTTACCCCCGAGGCGCTGGCCGCCGTGGCCGCCCGCGAGCTGAACTGGCTTGCGCAGCGTGTGCGCAAACAATGCGGTCTGGCGCTGTCCATGGGCGCCGACGTCCGCGACCTGCTGGCCGCCCAGTACGGCAAGACCACCGGCATGCAGGCCATGCGGGATTACTGCGAGACCGCCTACCGCGCCCTGGCCGAGTACGTGCTGGACGCGGAGGAGCCGCCCGCCGACGGCACACCCGCCGTGCTGACCGCTGCGGATGGAAAATTGCTGCTTAGCGTAAAGGGCGGCGAGCCCTTTGACCTGCTGGCCCTGCTGCCCCAGCAGTACCGCGGTGACGTGGATGCCGTGGAGGCCGAGCTGGACGAGATCGTCGGTTTGGCTGAAGTGAAAAATTATGTGCGTGACATCGCCAAAAATGTGCAGGCCCAGCAGCGCCGCAAGGCCCAGGGCCTCAAGGTGGCCGAGGTCAACATGCACATGATCTTTACCGGCAACCCCGGCACCGGCAAAACCACCATCGCCCGCATATTGGCGAAATATCTCAAGGCCATCGGTGCGCTGCGCGGCGGCCAGCTGGTGGAAGTGACCCGTGCGGACCTGGTGGGCCGGTATGTGGGGCACACCGCGCCCCTGACCAACACCGTGATACAGAGTGCGCTGGGCGGTGTGCTTTTCATCGATGAAGCGTACAGTTTGTACCGCGGGGGCGAGGACAGCTTCGGGCTGGAAGCCATTGATACCCTTGTGAAAGGCATTGAGGATAACCGGGGCGACCTGGTCGTGATTTTGGCCGGGTATACCAAGGAGATGCAGCTGTTTTTGTCGGCTAACTCGGGTTTGGCGAGCCGGTTCCCGAACCAGATCGAGTTCCCGGATTACACCGGCGAGGAGCTGTACCGCATTACCTTGTCGATTGCCAAGAGCAAGGGGTATAATTTGGACGAAAGCTGCCGGGATGTGCTGATTCAATGGTATGATGAGCAGCAGGCGGCGGATGCCGCGACCAACGGCAACGGACGTATGGCCCGGAATGTTTTGGAAAAGGCCATTTTGAACCAGGCAAAACGGCTTATTGCTGACGCTGACGCGGATCTGGCGCTGCTGCTGCCGGGGGATTTTGAATTAGATTGATTTGATTTTAATAGCAGCCTTCAAGAGGGACCACCATGCGGTCCCTCTTTCTATATAACAGCATACTGTTTTTAGGCCTTCCTTTTTTGGTCACAAAAAAGGAAAGCCTTGGATGAGAAGCCGTTATAAAAGGCCCTGCCGCAAGGTAGGCGGGGCCGGAGGGGCGCGGCCTAAAAACCACAAAAAATCGCAATAAAATATTGCATTTTCCCCCGATTCCGTGTATGATAGTGTACGGTATTATCATAGAGGAGTGTGCCCCCGTGTAACTGCTTGCGAACAACCAGAAACCATCTACCTTATTATATAGGGCCGCCAGCCGCTGGCGCAGCCAAACCAAAAAGGAGCAACCAATGGCATCATTGCGCGAAGAAATTGAATCCCGGCGCACGTTTGCGATCATCTCGCACCCCGACGCCGGTAAAACTACACTGACCGAAAAACTCCTGCTCTACGGTGGGGCCATCCAGACCGCCGGCTCCGTGAAGGGCAAGCAGAGCGCCAAACACGCTGTCTCGGACTGGATGGACATTGAGAAACAGCGTGGAATCAGCGTTACATCGTCTGTTTTGCAGTTCAACTACCAGGGTAAGTGCATCAACATCCTGGACACCCCCGGCCACCAGGACTTCTCCGAGGATACCTACCGCACCCTGATGGCCGCCGACTGCGCCGTCATGGTCATCGACGCGGCCAAGGGCGTTGAGGCGCAAACCATCAAACTGTTCAAAGTTTGCACCCTGCGCCACATCCCCATCTTTACCTTCGTCAACAAGATGGACCGCGAAGCCCGCGACCCGTTTGAACTGATGGAAAACATCGAGGAAATTTTGGGCATCAAGACCTACCCGATGAACTGGCCCATCAGCTGCGGCAAGGATTTTAAGGGCGTGTACGACCGCACCGCGCGCCGCGTGCTGGCGTTTGAAAGCGACGGCCGCGCCAACGGCGTGAAGATGGTGGACGAGATCGAGGCCGAGCTGGGCGACCCCCGCCTGGACGAGCTGATCGGCGCTGCCAACCACGCCAAGCTGGCGGAGGATATTGAACTTTTGGACGGTGCAGCGGAAGAATTTGACCTGAACGCTGTGCAGCACGGCGAGCTGAGCCCCGTGTTCTTCGGCTCGGCTTTGACCAACTTTGGCGTGGAGCCGTTTTTGAAGGAGTTCCTGCGCCTGACCCCCACCCCGCTGCCCCGCAAGGACAGCGTGAACGGCGAGCTGGTCGACCCGTGCAGTGAACAATTTAGCGGCTTTGTGTTCAAAATCCAGGCCAACATGAACAAAAATCACCGCGACCGCATCGCGTTTTTGCGCATCTGCTCCGGCAAATTTGAGCGCGGCATGGAGGCTTTCCACGTCCAGGAGGGCAAAAATATCAAGCTCGCCACCGGCACCAGCCTGATGGCCGACGACCGCGCCATCGTCAGCGAGGCCTACGCGGGCGACATTATCGGCCTGTTTGACCCGGGCGTATTTTCCATCGGTGATACGTTATGCACCGGCAAAAAGCATGTGCAGTTCGCCGGCATCCCCACCTTTGCGCCCGAGCACTTTGCCCGCGTGACCCAGGTGGACACCATGAAGCGCAAGCAGTTTGTGAAGGGCATGGAGCAGATCGCCCAGGAGGGCGCTATCCAGATCTTCCGCGACCTTGGCTCCGGCATGGAGGAGGTCGTTGTCGGCGTGGTGGGTGTGCTGCAGCTGGAAGTGCTGGAGTACCGCCTGAAAAACGAGTACAACGTGGATATTCGCATGCAGACCCTGCCATACGAGCACCTGCGCTGGGTGCTGAATGACCCGGACGAGCTGGACATAAAGCACCTGGACCTGACCAGCGACACCCGCGCCATCGAGGATATGAAGGGCAACCCGCTGCTGCTCTTTGGCAGCCCGTGGAGCATCAACTGGGCCGAGCAGCATAACCCCGATCTGAAGCTGTCCGAGTTCGGCAACCTGACGTTCTAAGGGGGATGCTTTGTGCTGACTGAGGTAAAAAAGCACCTTACACCGAAACAAATCCGGGCGGATGCAGAGTTCTTCTTTCTGCTGAACCTGGGGCTTGTGGCCACTGCCGCAGGCATCGCCCTGTTTAAAACGCCCAACCATTTTGCGTTTGGCGGCACGTCGGGCCTGTCCATCGTGCTGGCGACGCTCTTCCCGCGATTTAACGTAGGTGCGTTCATGTGGGTGGTCAACGCCGTGCTGGTGGTTTTGGGGTTCATCTTCCTTGGCATACGTTCCATGGGATGGACGATTTACTCATCGTTTGCACTTTCTTTTTATGTGTCCGCTTTTGAATGGGCGGTACCGTTAAGTGAGCCGTTGACCAACGATGTGTTTCTGGAGCTTTGCTACGCGGTGATTCTGTCGGCCGTGGGTGCGGCCATCGTGTTCAACATTGGTGCGTCCACCGGCGGAACCGACATTGTAGCGATGATTTTGAACAAGTACACCTCCATGCCGGTGGGTCGCGCCCTGATGGTGAGCGACTTAGGCATCGTGCTGGCGGGGGCTTACCTGTACGGGCCGGCCACCGGGCTGTACTGCATTTTGGGCATGATCTTGAAAAGCACCGTGGCGGACAGCGCGATTGAAGGTATTAACCTGCGGAAGGTTTGTACCGTCGTGACCTCCCGGCCGGAACCGGTGCGGGATTTTATCGTGAACCAGCTGCATCGTTCGGCCACCATGGAGCAGGCCCAGGGTGCCTACACCCACGAGGAAAAGTGGGTGCTGGTTACTGTGTTGACCCGCGGACAGGCGCAAAAATTACGGCTGTTCGTACATTCGCTGGATGAACATGCGTTTATTACGATCGTGAACAGCAGTGAGATCGTGGGTAAGGGGTTTCGGTCGATTTGATTTTTTGATTTTAATAGCTGCCTTACGGGCGTTGCCACCATGCGGCAACGCCCTTTTTTATTGGCTTCTGGCGGGAAGGTGTTCCTTATATCATACCTGAATACTTGAATACTACCCCGGTACTATTCACTACTATTCAAGTTTGAATACTGGTTAAATATAACGTATTTATGTACTATATTTAACTACTATTCTAGTAGTCAAGTTTTGATTACGCGCGCGTCCTCCAACGCTAACTGCACGGGAAAGCCATCCGGAAACCTTTCGGTGTCATACCAAATGGTGTATGCGCCTTTTTTGCCCTTGTTGCAAGTGTATTCTTCAAAGCCGGAGCTCCTGAGCGATCTGCGCATGCTGGAGCGGCTAATGCCCTCTTTATCAGCGTCTGCATGACAAGATGATCGACGAAATGCTGACATTTTTGGCCCGTGCCCCCACTTTGGGGGACCTCTCCCTCACCTGGGGCCAGGCCGGTCCGCGGCTGGGCACCGGCGGTGTGTACCTGCGGGGCGTAAAGGTGCTGCAAACCAAAACCGACCTGCTGGGCTGCCAAAAACAGCGCTGCCGTGCGGAATTTCTGCTGCGGCTCTGCCTGCCGCTGCCAGCAGGGGACACCGACACCGCCCTGCAAAACGCCCGCCGCCTGGCGGCGCTGCAGGCGTGGGTCGCGGCCGAAAGCGCCGCAGGCCGCGCGCCTCGGCTGGGCAACTGCGAACCCCTCACCGAGCAGGTCCGCACCGAGGGCGGCCAGCTGGACCGCACCGACCCGGGCGGCACCGCGCTGTACAGCATCCGCGTGATGGCCGAGTACACCATGCGGTACGACGCATAACAAACTTAACACGAAAAGGAGCGAAACATGAAAATTGAACGTAGATACATGGCTCATTACCTCAATGCCGGATTTGGCGGCGCAGAAAACTACTGCCGCCTGGGCGCTGACCTGGAGGAATACAGCCCCGAACTGACCGCCAATGTTGAGAAAAAATCCAACATCCTGGGCCAGACGTCCGTCACCATCGACGGCTACCAGAAGCAGGGCGAGGTCAGCCCCTACTACGCCGAGGCCGGCGACCCGCTGTTTGAAAAGCTGCAGGAGATCATCGACGGCGACCTGGTGCTCGACGACCTGAAGACCGACATCGTCGAGGTGAAGCTGTGGGGCGAGACCGCCGACACCACCTACCCCGCCGTGCGCGAGGAGTGCTACATCGAGGTCGTCAGCTACGGCGGCGACACCACCGGGTATCAGATCCCGTTTAATGTACACTACACCGGCGTGAAGGTGAAGGGCAAGTTTGACGTTAAAACGAAGAAGTTTGTGGCGGACTGATTGGACGGCCTGGCGGCTCTGCCTGCCGCCGATTCCTCTGCAAAGGGATACGGTCTCGCTAAAGTGCAGGGGGCAAGGGCTGCATCGCCCTGCAAGCGGCCGCTTGTCTATGCGGGCCAATGACGAGTATCGGCCCCTGCAATAAAGGTAGGCCTGGAAGTATCCTACGAAAACGAGTGAAGTGCCGCAGGGGGGGCGCGGAACGGAAGCTGTAACTTTATAGTAAAGAAAGGAAAGAAAAATGCAAAACCTGACGATCGATACCGGCATGAAGGAATATCTCATCAATAACCGCGCGGTGCTGCGCTTCAACCCCAGCGATCCCAACCTGTATCACAGGTTCTTCGCTGCGGCCCAGAAGCTGGACGCCCTGGATGCCGAGCTGACCGAACAGCTCAAGGCCCTGCCGGCAGAGCCGGACGATGCCCGCGCGGAACGGGGCCTGGCCCTGCTGACTGACTACGACCACCGCATCAAGGCGCTGCTGACCGAGATCTTCGGCGGCGAGAACGACTTTGACAAGGTGCTGGAGGGCGTCAACCTGGCGGGCACCGGCGCCAACGGCAAGCGTGTTGTGCAGAACCTTTTGGACGCACTCACGCCGATTTTGCAGGACGGCGCGGCCCAACACCTGCAAACTACCGCCGCCAACGCCCGGGCGGAAGCCGACGCCGCCCGCGCGGCGCGGGAGCAGGCATGACCCCGAACCTGTGGACGCTGCCCGAGACCGTACACTTTGCTGACACGGATTGGCGGGTGCATACCGACTTCCGGGATGTGCTGGAGATCCTGCGCTGGCTGGACGGTTCTGCTGACCCTGCACTGACCGACAGCGAGCGTTGGTACGTAGCGCTGGCGCTGTTCTACCGAGATTTTTCGCTCATGCCGCCAGTGCAATACCGAGAAGCCTGTGAAGCAATGGCAACATTTGTGCAGGCAGGTCGCCCCGACGGCGGACCCTGTGCGCCCCGGCTGATGGACTGGCAGCAGGATGCGGCGCTCATCGCGGCGGGCACGGCGCGGGCGGCCGGGCAAGACCTGCGTGCGCTGCCCCACCTGCACTGGTGGAGCTTTTTGGGCTGGTTCGACAGCATCGCTGACGGGCCGTTTGCCACCGTGGTGGCCCTGCGGGACAAGCTGCGCCGCGGCAAAAAACTGGAGCCGTGGGAACGTGAATTTTACCGCGCCCACGGTGCCGAGGTGGACCTGCACCGCCCCGCCAGCCCCGAAGCAGACGCAGAAAAGCAACGTCTGCTCGCACTTTTAAAGGAGGACGAAAGGAGAGGAAGGTAACGTGGAAACGATTTCTTTTGATGAGATGTCGACCCTGGACGTGCCCAGCGCCGCGCTGCGCAGCAGCCTGGACAAGATCGCGTCGGCGCTGCAAAAGGTGGGCGCGGCGGGCACCGACGCCAGCGCCGCCGTGGACGAACTGCGCACCAGCCTGCGGGCGGCCGCCGCCCAAAGCGTGAAAAGCGCCCGCAGCCTGGCTAAGTTTGACGAGATCAACCGGCTGAGCGCCCCCGCCGCCGAGAAAGCAGATGCCGAGAAAACAACCGCTGCAGCGAAGAAAACGGGCGGCTCCACCCGCAAAAGCGGCAGTCGGTCCGGCAGCAGGGCCAAGGCCGAAGCGGACGGGGAGGTGAGCATCTGGCAGGCGGCACTGCAAACCCTGCGGGATGCCTGGGATGGATTTTGGTTGTATCTGCAAACCTATTACGACCCGGCCATTGCGGCGTGGCAGGCCGCGTGGGAGCAGATCAAGCAGACCGCGCTGGCTGTGTGGGAGCCGGTGCGCGCGGCAGCGCTGGACCTTTGGAATGGCGCACTGCAGCCCTTGGCCGACTACCTGCTGACGGTGTTTCTGCCCGGCGTGGCCAACAGCTTTTCCCAGGCGTTCGCGCCGATCCTGGGTGGGACCATCAGCGCAGCCATGACAATTTTGGGCAACCTGTTTGTCTGGCTTTGCGGGCTGATCGGGGAGCTGGTCAACACCGTAGTGCAGCCCGCGCTGGCCCTGCTGCTGGAGATCTGGCAGGGGGTGATGGACGGCATCACGGCCGCGTGGCAGGCCTACGGGCAGCCGATCCTGGACGGGCTGGTGCAGGCGTTTCAGGGCTTGACCGACCTGCTGACCGCCCTGTGGCAAAGTGTGCTGCAGCCCGTTTTAACGGACTTGATTTCACTGATCGGCACCCTGTGGAGCGAGCATTTGCAGCCCCTGTGGCAGCAGCTGACCATGGCGCTGGGCGCTGTGATGAACCTGGTGCTGACCGTGTGGAACACCGTGCTGATGCCGCTGGCTGCCTGGCTGGTCAGCACGCTGGGCCCGGTAGCGGCGCAAGTATTTAACGGTATAGCGTCTGTTGTTGGCGTCGCCATCGGTCTGGTGGCGGATGCCGTCAACATTGGCCTGACCATTTTGCAGGGATTGGCGGACTTTTTGACGGCCGTATTGCAGGGGCGGTGGTCCACTGCCTGGAACGCCATGGCCGCTACCGTTACCACCGTTTGGAGCAAGATCACTTCGACGATTCAAAGCGCGGTCAGCGGCATTTTGTCGGTGGTGCGGGGCATGGTCAGCGGCATCCAAAGCGCTGTCAACGGCCTGCTGTCGTCCATCGGTTCGGTGCGCAGCGCAGCGGGCAGCGCCATCGGTTCCGTGATGGGCCACAGCCTGCCGGTAGGGCTGCCCGTCGTGGCCGGGCTGGAAGATCTGCCGGTCCCGGCGCTGGCGGCGGGCGCGGTCATCCCGCCAAATCGCAAGTTTCTTGCGCTGCTGGGCGATCAGGGTGCGGGCACCAATGTGGAGGCTCCGCTGGCCACGATCCGGCAGGCGATGGCCGAGGTTTTGGCCGGCTGGAATGGCGCAAACGACGGCCAGCCCATCAACGTGTACATCGGTGAGGAGCTGCTGGACAGCGTTATCGCCAACAGCGAGCGGCGCCGCAGCCTGCGCAGCGGCGGGAGGTGAAGGATATGGATATTTTGACCATCGGCGGCGTGACGCTGCCCGCCCCCAACGAGTACAAGGTGCAGCTGAACGATCTGGACAGCAGCGACACCGGCCGCACCGAGGACGGTGTGATGATGCGCAACCGCGTGCGGGAGGGCATTGCCAAGATCTCTGCCAGCTGGGCGGCGGTCTCCACCGCAGATTGCGCGAGGATCTTACATGCGGTAAAGCCGGAAAGCTTTGATGTGGCGTACTTTTTTGGCGAAATGCGGACGGCAAGGATGTATGCGGGGGACCGCAGCGCGGATCTGATCGCGGCCCGGGAAGGGAAAGGCGTTTGGGATGTTAGTTTGAATTTGATTGAGTTTTGAGGGTGATGATTGGTCAGGGTTGCCACCCTGCGGCAACCCTTTTTTATAACGGCATCTTGCGAGTAGGCCTTCCTTTTTGGACACCCAAAAAGGAAGCGAAAAAAGTGCCCGCTACTTGCGAAAGCGCGGGAGGCCCGCCTTAGGGGCTGCTCGCCCCTAAGAACCCCAAAGAGGAGGTTGAGAAGCAAAAAAGCTAAACCGTGCAGGAGTGCTGCACGGTTCTTAACGATTTTTTGTTTCTCTCCGATTGACCCCTCCGGGGCCAAAACGGGCCGATGACGAGCATCGGCCCCTACAGTATGGTTATAGAGGAATTTAGGCCCCGAAGGGGTCAATGTGGAGAAGGGCCCAAAGGCGTTAAGAAAAATGCAGCACTCCTGCATTTTTTA
>ERZ836877.2037-NODE-2037-length-27982-cov-41.429298_pt1 | contig 27982 bp, 24 predicted proteins | sample MGYA00519469_ERZ836877 | MGnify/ENA primary metagenome ERZ836877 (study PRJEB31850, sample SAMEA3708809) | human gut metagenome | biome: human gut; feature: human-associated habitat; material: faeces | place: China | collected 2014 ... | reverse complement strand
ATTATGAGCTTAAACATCGTAGTTCTTGCCAAGCAGGTGCCCGACACCCGCAACGTAGGAAAAGATGCTATGAAGGAGGACGGTACAATCAACCGCGCCGCCCTCCCCGCAATCTTCAATCCTGAAGATCTCAATGCCTTGGAACAGGCTCTGCGCCTTAAGGACGCCAACCCCGGCTCCACCGTGACCATGCTCACAATGGGTCTGCCGCGTGCAGCCGAAGTAATACGCGAAGCCATGTATCGCGGTGCCGACACCGGCATCGTGCTCACCGACCGCGCTCTCGGAGGCGCCGACACTCTTGCCACCTCCTATTCGCTTGCCCAGGCAATCAAGAAGATGGGCAAAATCGACATCATGCTGTGCGGCCGCCAGGCTATCGACGGCGACACCGCCCAGGTAGGTCCCCAGGTAGCCGAGAAGCTCGGACTGCCCCAGGTTACGTATGCAGAGGAAATTCTCGACCTCTCCGACGGCCATATCACCGTTAAGCGCCGCCTGGAATCCGGCGTGGAGACCGTGAAGGCTCCGCTCCCCTGCGTGATTACCGTCAACGGTTCGGCTGCCGAATGCCGTCCGCGCAACGCACGCCGCACCATGAAATTCAAGCGTGCAGCATCCCCCTCCGAGCTCGAGAAGATGCCCGAAGCCGTAAAGGCCATCGTGGAGGCTAACCCCGACCTGCAGCTCAAGGAGTGGAGCGCCGCATATGTCGAGGCCGATCCCGAACAGATAGGCATGGCCGGCTCTCCCACCAAAGTGAAAGCCATCGAGAATGTGGTGTTCACCGCCAAAGAGAGTCTGTGTCTCAACAACGACGACGAGCAGATTGAAAACCTCATCAAAGATCTTATCGCCAACCACACCATAGGCTAACCTACCACCTTCGCCCCACCTCAGGCGCAACCTTTCAGAGCTAAGCGCCGCGGGGCACTAAAGAAATCAAACATCCATGCAAGATCAGAACAACCTCATTGTATATTGCGAGTTTGAGGACGGCAAAGTGGCCGACGTAAGCCTCGAACTTCTCACCAAAGGCCGCCAGCTCGCATCGCAGCTCGGCGTGAAACTCGAGGCCGTCGTAATAGGCGACAATCTCGACGGGGTGGAAAACCAGCTTTTCCCCTATGGTGCCGACGTAGTGTATAAAGTGGCCGACAAGCGCCTCTATCCCTATACCTCCAACCCCCACGCAGCCGTGCTCATCAACCTCTTCCGCGAAATCAAGCCGCAGATCTGCCTGATGGGCGCCACATGCATCGGCCGAGATCTCGGTCCGCGCGTATCCTCCTGCCTCCACTCGGGCCTTACGGCCGACTGCACATCGCTCGTAATCGGCGACCACAAGGACCCCAAGACCGGCAAGGAATACCAGAACCTGCTCTACCAGATCCGTCCGGCTTTCGGCGGCAACATCGTGGCTACAATCGTCAACCCCGACTGCCGTCCGCAGATGGCCACCGTACGCGAGGGCGTCATGAAGAAAGAAATCTTCGATCCCGCCCACAAAGGTGAGGTAATCGAACTCGACGCAAAAAAATACGTGGCCGATACTGATTTCGTAGTAGAAATCATCGACCGCCACATCGAGAAATCGAAAATCAACATCAAGAACGCCTCCATCATCGTGGCCGGCGGCTACGGCGTAGGCAGCAAAGAAGGCTTCGACCTCCTCTACCAGCTTGCCGACGTGCTCGGAGCCGAGGTAGGCGCCACCCGCGCCGCCGTCGACGCCGGATTTGCCGAGCATGCCCGCCAGATCGGCCAGACCGGTGTTACCGTGCGCCCCAAGCTCTACATCGCATGCGGCATCTCCGGTCAGATCCAACACATCGCCGGCATGAAGGAAAGCTCCATCATCATTTCCGTCAACAACGACGAAAATGCTCCGATCAACGCTATCGCCGACTACGTGATCACCGGCAACTACGAGGAGATTCTTCCCAAACTCATCAAATACTACAAGAAGAACTCCAAATAACCGCCTCAGGCTTCTACGGCTATGAAATCGAAAATTCTTGCTCTCGCGCTTGCCCTTGCGGCCGTCCCCGCCACAAGCGCTTTCTCGCTCAACGAGGTCAAACCCGACTTCGATGCTTACGTGTCGCTTCTTAACGACAAGGGATACGTCGTAAGGAGCTACGACATCTCGCAGCTCGCCGACACCACCTATATGCTCGGGCTTATCGTACGCGAGTACGACGGCGGCAAGATGATCCACGACGGCAGCGAACGCTTCAACTACATGATCCGCAACCGCCTCATGGCGAGCGGATTCTCTGAAAGCGCCCGCGCCTCGCTCGACCCCGCGGAAATGGCCGATCCGGAAAAAGGAATCGTGACTCTGGGCTCAAGAATCAATATCGGATTATCCCCCCTCAACGACTCCACCCTCCGCGTAAGCATGGAGATTCCAGAGACCGGCGCCTCCTACCAGCAGCTGGCGCTCCGGCCCCAGACCCATCCCGCAACAGGGCAGATTCAGCATAACTACCGTGACCGCCCCTTCAAGGTTCAGGAATTCCAGAGCGACACCTTCATACCACTGCTCTTTGTTGGCTCAGCATGGTACGACCCCGAAATCGGGGTGTTCCGCTTCTGCGGTGAAAACGAGATCTCGCCCGACCTTTCGGAGGAAATAGTTTCCCACATTCCGCATTTCTATGTCGTAGGAATACAAGCATACAAACAAAAAGATAAATAATTCAAGCCATGGCTAATTTCTATACCGACAACCCCGACCTGAAGCTTCACCTTCAGCACCCGCTGATGAAGAAAATCGTAGCCCTCAAGGAGCGCGATTTCACCGAAGCCGAGAAATTCGACTACGCCCCCATCGATTTCGACGACGCGATGGACAACTACAACCGCGTGCTGGAAATCGTAGGCGACCTCTGCGGCACCACAATCGCCGACAACGCCGAAGGCGTCGACCACGACGGCCCCACAGTGGCCGACGGCCGCGTCACCTATGCCCCCGGCACTCAGCAGAACCTCGAGGCCTGCCGCAAAGCCGGCCTCATGGGAATGGCGATGCCGCGCCGCTACGGAGGCCTCAACTTCCCCATCACCCCCTACATCATGGCCGCCGACATCGTAAGCCGTGCCGATACCGGCTTCGAGAACCTCTGGGGCCTTCAGGACTGCGCCGAGACACTCTATGAATTCGGTTCCGACGACCAGCGCGAGCGCTTCATCCCGCGCGTATGCGCCGGCGAGACCATGTCGATGGACCTCACCGAGCCCGACGCCGGCTCCGACCTCCAGAGCGTGATGCTCAAGGCCACCGAACAGCCCGACGGCACCTGGCTGCTCAACGGCGTGAAGCGCTTCATCACCAACGGCGACGCCGACATCCATCTCGTGCTCGCCCGCTCCGAAGATGGCACCAAAGACGGCCGCGGCCTCTCGATGTTCATCTACGACAAGCGTCAGGGCGGCGTCAACGTGCGCCGTATCGAGAATAAACTCGGTATCAAAGGCTCGCCCACATGCGAACTCGTCTACAAGAACGCCAAGGCCGAACTCTGCGGCTCCCGCCGCCTCGGCCTCATCAAATACGTGATGGCCCTGATGAACGGCGCTCGCCTCGGAATCGCCGCCCAGAGCGTCGGCGTAAGCGAAATCGCCTACCGCGAAGCCCTCGCCTATGCCCAGGACCGCAAGCAGTTCGGCAAAGCCATCATCGAATTCCCCGCCGTGCAGGAAATCCTCGCAACCATGAAGGCCAAACTCGACGCCACCCGCTGCCTCCTCTACGAGACCTCGCGCTACGTCGACCTCTACAAAGCCTACGAGGACATCGCCCGCGAACGCTCCCTCACCCCCGACGAGCGCAAGGAGATGAAACTCTACAACAAACTCGCCGACGCCTGCACACCCCTGGCCAAAGGTCTTTCCAGCGAATACTGCAACCAGAACGCCTACGACTGCATCCAGATCCACGGCGGCTCCGGCTTCATGAAGGACTACGCCTGCGAACGCGTATACCGCGACGCCCGCATCACCTCCATCTACGAAGGCACCACCCAGCTGCAGGTAGTGGCAGCCATCCGCCACGTGATGACCGGCACCTACGACCAGCTCGTCGAGGAATACGCCAAGATGCCCGTAGCCGACGACCTCAAGCCCCAGCTCGCCATCGTAGAAGGCCTCTTCGCCAAATATAAGGAAGCCGTAGCCAAGGTTCACGAAATCAACGAACCCGCCTACACCGACTTCATGGCACGCCACCTCGTGGAAATGGCCGGCGACGTAGTAATGAGCTACCTCCTGCTCACCGACGCCACCCGCTACGCCAGCGAATCGATGGCCCGCAGCGCCAAAGTCTACGTTAACCTCGCCCAGGCCAACGTCGCCAAGAACCTCGCCGTAGTCAACGCCGTCTCCCCCGCCGACCTCCCCCTCTACAAAGCCTGACCCCTCTAAGGCCTCAACAGCCTTAAATACACATCAGGAAATACACCTTAGGCCCCTCCCGGCCTAAAATCCCAAAGCTTTAAATAGCCTTCCCCCCTATACAACAGCCCCGGGGCGCCAATCGCGCCCCGGGGCTGACATCTAATATTTTCGCTTCCGTACGCCTCTTATGGGAGTTGTCCTTCCAGTTTATAATGAGAAACTTATGGGAGCAAATGATATGCCGCTCCAGTCAACCTCCTTGCTATCCACCATTACATCCGGGAGAAGGTAATCTTCTACTTCAGGCAAAGCCTTCAATATCTCCGAATCTGAAATACGAAGGTTAGAACGAATTGTTTTGAAAAATTTCACTTCGGAATAAAGGACCTGTTGATCGGCTTCAATCATTTTAACAGCCAATTCAATCAGCTTCAGGCTCTCCGAATCAGAAAGATTCGTATCGGCGACTTCGCGAAGGTATTCTTGTAAAAATGCCCTTCCCTTATTGTTAATTTGCTCCACATACTGGTTTAAAACGCCTTCAACATCCACTCCATCAAAGGCTCGGTCGTTTTCAGATATTTGCTTGACAAGCGACATCTCCTCCGGAGCAATCTCTCCGTCGCATGCGCTGCAACAGAAAAGTGTTTTCAAATATAACTCTTTTACTTCCATATACTACTACAAATTAAAGCCGACGCGCGGACGGGATGGGGAAGAAGGTCCTTCGCCTTCCATCCTTGCCTTGACCGATAAATACTTTTTTAACTCAATTGCTGACAGCGACGGCTTCGTTTGAGAAATTACATTTTCCAGAATCACCATCGTAATCCTTGATTTACTGCGAAGTGCAATGCGCGACGCGTCATTGACAATAAGTTCGATATCAGCCGAGACATAATTTTCCGTAAGTTGAGCGAGTTTATCATAATCAAGACCAAAATCATAAGGTCTCGACTTTAAATAAAGCTCAAACAACTGTTTCCTTGCTTCGAAATCAGGAGTACCGATGTAATACTTCTTATCGAGACGTCCGGCACGCAATATGGCAGGATCTATCGCATCTGGATAGTTTGTGGCTCCAATGATGAATATTCCCCTCTCTCCAGTCCTATCCATTTGAGCAAGCATTTCGTTCACGGCGCTTCTCGCCATTTCATGAACGTCGCTGTCGCGGTTAGGCACAAGTTCATTCATCTCGTCAATGAAAATGATTGTCGGAGCATTATCTTCGGCGTCCTTAAACATTTGAGCGATGTTCTCCTGAGTAGCATTGACATACCGGCTCTTGAGTGAACTCGGTTTTATGTACATAAAATTAAATCCTACCTCTTCGGCAAAATGCTTGGCAAAGAATGTTTTCCCACACCCCGGAGGCCCGTACAACAACATACCATTGGGTATTGTCAACCCATATTTAGCATATTCCTCAGGCTTATGTAACGGGTCGATAACCTCTGCCTGCATTTGCTCCTTAAGATTCTGCATACCGGCAATGGCTGAGAATCCCAGCCCTTTAGGTACGGAAATTTTTAATTTACCGGAAGTGGAATCATCGCTCGTAATCTTCTTTTGATTATCGACGCGAGCGACCTTTATCTCGCCGGTCAATGCTTTCACAAATTCGTCGGCAGAAGCAAAACGATCGTCAATATCAATCGCAAGAGCCCTGCGCATAATATTCTGCAAGTTCTCATCAAGCTCGAATTTATCAATCTTCGGGAAACGGAGAGGCAGTTCGCGCTGCGCGTCAATTTTCTCCCGCAGAATGTTCACATCGCCCTTACAATCAGCAAGTTCGACAAAATAAGGAGGGAGTCCATATATGAGATTATATAAAAGCGCTCCCACGGAAAAAATATCCGATTTTACAGAAAACACACCATTAAGTGCTTCCGGAGAAACATAAAACGGAGAAAGTCCTTTTTTATTGAATGCTGTGCTACCCTGCGAGAGATATCTTGCATATCCGAAATCAATAATCTTCGGTACAATGGAACCGGTTGACACATCCACCATTACATTTTGCAATGTAATCTCATTATGGATAACCGGTTTTTGCAACGAATGCAAATATCTCAGACCACAGAGTACGCCATTTACGATGGTTCTGGCGTCATAGACAGAACATCCGCCTTCATGAGCCATATACTGAGCGACAGTTTCCCCGCTTATGAAGTCGAAAACAATGTAAACGAATTTAGTCCCTTTGAGAATGACATCACCGCTATCAATATACCTGGAGATGTTAGGATGGTTGAGTTTTTTAGCAATCTCAACTTCAAGGACACGCCCCTCTACGTCAAATTGAGTGCGATGCAGTTTGGCATAGTTTATCAGTTTGAGGAAACGATTTTTCCCATCCGAGTCTTTCACACGGTATGTCTCCGCATAATCGCCTTCCCTTATCGGAAATGCGATAATGTAACCGCCTATCTGCTGTTTCTTCGCAAGCGTGAACATATGCTTATTTTAATCGAAATGTGTTAAGGATCTCATCTCCAATAGTCTCCGCAAAGGTATCACCTTTATAAAATGTCGAATTCACATAGAACGTATCTCCATGATTGTTCTGTACAACTACTTGTTTTTGAATCATCGTATCTTTTTGGGCTGAAAGCGCTTCAAATGCAAGTAGTACTGCACGCCGCCCATCAAACGAGATGGAATCATTTCGCCAAAAACTCAAATACTCTACTGAATCTTTCTGAAGATTACGGTCTATTATAGCCTGATATTTCCCAGCGTCTGGAAAGCCTTTGGTTAAAATGGAAAGATCCGCATACTTTTCTACACTCATGTCTATCCGAAAATTTGATTTTACAATATGGAAACTGACACCATCTGTATTTACAAGGTCGACCTCATGCTTCCTGAGTGTAATTTTATCGCTCCCAGCAAACTTCTCGTAACCTTCGTATTTATCTCGAATATCTGCCTTTACAGTCCAATGTGCTGGATATCTTACAGAGTAAAACTCATTTTCATATACGGACATGCCCATTCTATCAGCATTAGTACCCCCTTCGGGATAATGCGGCTTTGAGCCGCACGAAACTGCTAAAAACAATCCGAGCAAGCATAATACGAGGTGAATACGCATAAGATTTTTATTTAGGTTAAATTATTAATTATAGACTATATTCCTGGGATGGATTTATCCTCAGGAATTTCAACCATAAGGTTGATTATAGAACGCACAATGGGATGTAGCGTGCTTTCCGAAGGGTTGGTGGAGCAGCCTTGCTGAAGAAGCAGACGAGCACAATCGCCCTCATTGATGGACAACGTTATCGTGTAATTGCCAATCTGCTGTTTCTTTGCAAGCGTAACCGTTTAACCGAATATTGCATCTATTAAACAACATATAGCTGCAAAAACAAGAAAATTACAGAACATTGCAGCGATTTGACCTCCCATAGCCTTCATGTCGTGCATGAAAGAAGAATTAGGTTTATGGGGGCTCTTATCAGCCGGTAGTTCGATTATTTCAGAAAGAGAATGTTTAACATTCTCTTGAACAAGACCCAACGCACAAGTAACATAGTTATCGTTTACTTGTTGATTCATCCAATAAGCAATTTCAGGATAGACATTAACCCATGCGTCAATAGCACGAAAAGAAGAATTTAGTATAGAAAGATTATCCACATTGTCGTTCTCCATTTCGTAGAAATCTTCTGAATGCTTTCGTGCTTCACAAGCCTTTCGTGTTAACTCTGCGATTTTATCGCCGCATTCATAATAGTTAAGTCCCTTGTAGATAGGCCGTTTAGTAACCTTAGACATTTTGCGCTCAACAATACATTCTTGAATGAACCCAATCCAACCAGGGACGAAGAAGAGATGAACGAAACCTACCGTTTGTGGATTCTTCTCTAACGTAGCTGTGAGTTCATCAAGCTCCATCAAGTATTTTTTATGTGCCATATTTACCACGTCATTACAGTATTTGTAACTCTAACCGGGACAGTATTGTCTACATTGACACTGCCAACCACTTCGACAGCATTATCAACATCGACACTGCCACGAACGTCTGCTTCAATATTACCGCCAACGACGTAGACACGCTGTGCGGTATCCTCACCTCCGAAGTAGTTTTGGATTACAAGCGACCATATTCCTACGGCACACACCTGCATCCAAAACAACTGGGAGTGTAACAAATTCTTTGCGTTTCGTTTTATCTTACTAATGTTCATATGTATTAGAGCCCAAGTTTACCATCCGTTGGCGGTTCCATCATAAGGTCTATGACTGAGCGCACGATAGGATGCAGAGTGCTTTCAGAAGGGTTAGTTGCTGCGATTTCCTTGCCCTGCTGAAGAAGCTGACGAGCGCGGTTCGCGTCCTTCCATTGGATTGAATTGAAATTCTTCAAATGATAGTCGATGAAGCCCATGAGTTGATAGATGAAAGTAACGGCCACGAAAAGGCTGTTAATATCCTCGAGAACTGCGCGACCTTGACGAACGTCTTTGGAGCGGATAGCAATATCTACCTGGTTACGCACGGCAGCGACCTGTTTATCGTATTTATTGCCGAGGTCATTGTTCGCCTTTTCAAGTCGGTCAAATTCATCGCGGATTTCCGCTTCAAGAGCGTCCCACTCATGGAGTTGTTCAAGTTTTTCGATTTCGAGGAAGGCTCGACGGAGATCCGCCTGAAGGTGCATACGACCGTCCTCCGAACTCTTTTCTCCGTCGAAGCGACTATTGATGTCAGTAATAAGCTTGTCGGTTTCAGAGGTTTCATTTGCACTGATAGATGAAGATGATTTAAGAGTGCGAAGTTTGTTATTCGCAGCGTCCTTGAGCTTTTCAAGTTCAAAAGCTGAAATTACCGAACGAACTGCAATCTCAACTTCTTTCTCTACGGTCTCACCACTGACGGGAAAGAAGGCTTCAAATTTAAGCATCTGCGAACGATCAACTTTTATCGTGATGTCAACATCGCTTCCAACCGGAACCATCTGCCCGACCTCATCGCCGGTAATAACGACATCGAAAACGTGGTCATTATGAACGGCAGAAGTGCCCTCAGCGTTATGCTCGCTCTGGTATATCGGAATAATTATAGTATCATCCGCCATACCGGGGCGAAGTTGATTACGCGTTTTGAGTCCATTGAGGGTTCCAGTTGCAGGAATTTGCTGATTCTTTTCGAGTCCTTTGACCGACTTGACAACATTTTTGTCGAGACCTGTATCATGCACTTCTATGGAGATGTTGTACGGCAAAACTGCATTACCGACAACAATACCCTGCATGATGTTGATTTCTTTGGGGAAGCATGGGATGGCGGTACCCTTGTCATCGTAGGCAGTTATGGCAAACGCATTGTTTTTCCCTTCCATCAGCTGGCACTCAATAACATCGCCGATATCGTTGACTTCAACCTTGCCACTCGACCATCCGTTATCGCTGCGGACAAGTTCCACAAAAAGCTTTTCAGGAATATCGCCGGTGCATTCGTCCTTGTCTAACTGCACGGTTACGTATTCCATCGGCTGAACTGAGTTGGCCTCGTACGTAAGGTTAAGGGCAACAGTTCCGACTGCGATTTCTTCTTTTATTTCGCTGTCGATACCGGAAGCGAAAAGAGCGGCACCCTTTGCCACAGCCGTCATCGGATCGATGTCTGTATCTACATTGGGTGTAACCTGCTCGCGAAGCATTTCACGAAGTACAGGCGAATATGTAGGTCCACCAACAAGAATGAGCTTATCAAGGTCTGTCCCTTTGAGGCCGTTACGCTTCAAAAGGTTTTTAGTGATGTCAACTGCTTTCTGGAACACCTTGGCGAGAACAGGCTTAAGTTGCTCCTGGGTAATAATGAGGTCAAGTTCGATTTCATTGCCCTCATCATCCTCGCCAAACTCATCGAGCTGAGATGTAATATCTGCCTGTGTCTTGAATGAGAGTTGGTTCTTTGCTTGTTCAGCATAGAATTTCATTGCGTCACGAAGGATATCTCGTGTCGCATCATTTGCCATGATTCCGTCGATGACAAAATTCTCCTGCAGGTAAGGGATGATGATATTGTCAACTATGGCGTAGTCAAGATTTTTACCACCGAGGTAATTGTCGCCTTCGGTATCCTTTACCTGCATTATTCCTCTTCGACCTTGATAAGTGCAACATCGAACGTTCCGCCACCGAAGTCGAAAACGAGCCATTGTCCGTTTTTGTTTGTTGCGCTAAGGCCATAAGCCATAGAAGCGGCAATCGGTTCCTGAAGAAGTTCGCAATGTTCGAAGCCTGCGAGCTGAGCGGCACGTTTAGTTGCTGCTATCTGGTCAGCTTTGAACTTGGCCGGGATTGTGATTACTGCTGCCGAAACATTTTCATCTCCGATGAAAGATTTGAGAGTCTTAAGAACCTCCGCCGAGAGTTGTTCGGGCGAGAATGAGGCGTCCATATTAGAACTGAAACTTGTTTTATCAGTTCCCATGTCTCGCTTGAACTCAATGAAAACATTTACTTTACCACTGCTTAGGCTCTTGGAAGCCTGTGATTTTGCTTGACGAAGGTCGTTATATGCGCTGTCTCCGACCTTTGTCACTTTCTTTCGTGTGAAAGAAACGCATGAAGGGAGTGTGTCTTTAAGCGTGTCGGTTTTTTTTATGACCGGCTCGCCTCCTTCCATCTTGCATATTGCGGAATTGGTTGTGCCCAAGTCAATTCCGAATTTCATTTTGGATTGTGCCATTGATATAGGAAGATTATAAGTTTTGACTTACTGTTATTTGTGCGGATTGAATCATCTTACCATTGTAGTTAATCTGCGGTTTGATGATACCGGTAATAATCTGCTTCCCTTCGGGGATGTTTTCATCATCTATGATGTTTGCAGTAACCTTCATGCCTTCGTGATATTCATTACCAAGCATATCCACGAGTTCATATCCATTTGCGAGCAGATTATCCTTCATCTGCTTAATGGACCTTGAAAGTTGCTTATGGCCTCGAACATTACTATCCATTTTATAGAGTGTCATTTCCATGAATGTAATTCTGTCTGCGAGGGTTGTGATAAGTTTCTGTTCTGCATCAGCATTCCCACCTGCTGCCGTTGAAAGAGAGCCAATCTGCTTTGAGATAGACTGCATCTCAGACATTTCAGATGACAAACGGTTAACAATTTCTTCGTTCAGTTTATCTGCTTTTGCCGAAAGAGATGCGACTTCGCCTCCACGTTTGGCTATCAACTTGCCAAAGATAAAGGCAATGGCACCAACCGCTACAACGAGAAAAACAAATAGCCAAATAGCTGTTTGCGACTTCCGGTCAATAGTTGCTGAATTTGATTTAACCTGTTCTCTTGTTGCTGCAAGGTTAATATTAAGACTGTCAGCTAAAGCGGAAATATTGTCGTTTGTTTGAACAATTTCCGAGTTCAGAGAATCCATCTTGATGGATTGTACGGTAAGAACTGCATTAAGAGTCGAGATTTCTGACTTCAACTTTTCATTTTCGCGCTGAAGTTTTTGCACCGTTACGTCAGTTTCTTGAATTCTATCGACGCATATGCGCGAGGAGTCGGAAGCGGTCGCAACTTGAGTATTTATTAAAGTAATGGTCAAATATATCAATATTTTTCTAATCATATTCCTATGTTTTAGATTTAGTTATTCAAAAGAAGAATTAAATTTCTCTTTGTATCCCAACAATTTCCAAATTCCCTTGGCTCCATATATGATAGCGCCCCAAGAAACTATGAATATTGGAGGGAATGGCCAAACAATGAAAAGTACACCCTTCCAAAATTCATTGCCAGTTAATATAGAAATTGCTATCGCCAATATTAAAAGTAATCCTGCTGTAATGATAACAATAATATCTGATTTCCTTTTTATCTCCTGCTCCTTTCTGCGTTTTATTTCTCTTTCTTTTTTCGATAATGTGTCTATGCCGAATTGCTCGCACATTGTTCTTAGAGTGTTTACATTTGGATCATAATATATACTCTTAAAGGTCAACTCCATATCCATCTCATATGTCATGAGAATCGCTTTCCACGCCTCTTTAAAACACGCCAGTATATGCGTGTATTTGTCCCAGTTATCTCTATCTCTTTGAGTACCAACTCCCCAGAGTATCTGAGATTCGTATAAATCGGATGGTTCAGGAGGAATATCGATGCCAAACATTCTTCGTGCTCGTTCACTTCTCATCTTCGATTCCTCAATTTTTTTGCTTCGTTCAAGTGCTGGGTCGTATTCTTGAGCCTCATTAACTTCGGAAATTATATTGTGAAGAGCTTTGCCAATTACTCCTGTAGAAAGTGATAGGTATAATGAGTTCGATACTCCGAGTTTTGCCTTGATTGTCTGCAATAACGGTTTAGTGATGTTAAGCAACGTGACGGAATGAGAAATTTTGTCGGGCAATTGGCAGAATTTTCTCAGTTCTTCTTTTACCTTGCGAACCTCAGTAGCAACTTCGGCTGGAGGAATATTATCCACTGCCTTTTTTAAGATGTCGTAGTTTTCTTTACATCTATCTTTGGTAAGTTGCCCCACAGCAATAGACAAAGCATAAGATTGAAGCACCATGGCCTTACGAGGGCTTTCCACGTCAGAGTCAGGGGCGTTGTTATAGTAGTTGATGCTGCATTGCAAGACTTGTTTGGCTACATTGTCAGCTACCATCTGATACTGTGGACTTGTAGCTCCCGCTATATCTTTAACTGCCTTTAGAGGTGCTTTAGACGCATTCATCAACTTAGTACCAGCCACAAGACTTGCACCTGGATTCTTTGCATCCGCGTTTTCGGCGACAGCTATAGCAGAGTTAATTGCTGAAATAGGTTCATCAAGTGCACTCTTGCTGACGATAGCACGGTCGGTAGGATTGGTGCAAGCAGATAAAAGCTTGCTTGGCGGAATTTCTTTAAGTAGCTCCGTAATCACGAGCTCGGCAAGATTGTCTTCTGAAAGTTGAAGATTTGCAATGCCTAATGCTTGAAGAAATTCTGTACGATAGGTAGAATTGTGAACGACTTTAGATATATTATTAAAGCCGGTGGCAATATCACCATTGATTAAGGCCAAGACTCCGAGATTAATTAACGAAGAATATGTTTCCTTCTTTTGAAAGATTTCTTCCGCTTTCTCTCGGTTCCCACGCTGAAGATGCTTCAACGCAATTGCATCCATCGGCAAACCGCTGACAAACCAAAAGAAGGCATATTTTAATTGGTCTTTATCAAGGTTTAACGCAGTATCGGCTGCTGCAATACTCTCAGGCGTTCTACCTGGTTTTTCGGTTAAAATCGTGATAAAGTCATTAGGAAAGGCAATCTCCTTTCCCACCTTGGTGAATGCTGCCAACCTGTTTTGATTCCCGACCCTTTCCTTTAATGGAGAGTTGGAAAGAACGCCCAACGTGCGATATGGATTCTGTGAAACTAAGTCAATTGCCACAGTCATATAAACTGCTAATAGATCCCCGGGTAGCCTATGATTGGTTTAACAAAAAAAGCGCAGGATCCGTACTGTTACCCGTCCTGCTATCATGGCATGTGGCATCGCCGTTTCATCGTAGAACGAGTAACGCAGAGCCTACGCCGTATGATATAACTACATCAAAATGGACATACCGAAACGATATAATCCATACATGAGCATGCTACCATACCCGAGACATCTACCGTTACTTCATTCCTGACGATGGTTGAGAAATTGCCACATTTCTGATAGCCAAGAATCAAGCGCAGTAAACGCTTCTCACTATGTAATGACCTCCCACTCTCCGGCTCCAAAAGAGCCTCACGGCGTAAGGTCATCACAAAATTAATACAATTGTTCTGAATTTGCAATATGCAATTGTATTTTCTTCCTAACATATTCTTTTGCCTATTTTATGATGCGCAGGAGTGATTGGCGGCGTAGGCCGGAGGAGGGTTGTTGACAAATAGGGAGGAAATTTGTAACTTTGTGGGTTGAAGGCACAGAAAGCAAAAGCAGCAGTTTACTAATTCTATAAACCAACCGCCCATAAACCAACCGACTAAAGCAATGAAAGCTACAGGCAACGGCAAACAAGAGACTCCTAAGGGCGCTGAAAAGGGCGTCCGGGCCCGGTGTGAGGCGAAGCCGAAGCGGATTTCGGGAGGCGTGGTGGCGAGGTTCGCCATCATAGGGCTGCTGTGGGCCGGGCTGTGCGCATGGTATGTGGCACATATGGTGGCTGCGGACACGCAGGTGACGCTGCTGACGCTTTTCCCGCTGATTGCTTCGGCGATAGTGGTGTTTGTGCCTCTCTATAAGAAATACGTCAGAAATGATAACAAACGATAAGGAAAACGGTGGATGCCGCCCGGCGGACTCTCCGCAAGGCGCCCCCTCCACCACTCTGCTGAACACCATCGACTCGCCGGAGCAGCTGCGTAAGCTCCCCGTGAGCGCCCTGCCTCAGGTGTGCTCCGAGATACGCGAGTTCCTGATCAGCAGTCTGTCGGAAAATCCGGGTCACTTCGCATCGTCGATGGGTGCGGTGGAAATCACGGTGGCCCTTCACTACGTGTTCAACACTCCCTACGACCGCATCGTATGGGATGTGGGACACCAGGCTTACGGCCATAAGCTCCTCACGGGGCGTCGCGACCGTTTCGCCACCAACCGCAAATTAGGAGGCCTCAGCGGCTTCCCCTCCCCTGCCGAAAGCGAATACGACACTTTCTCGGCCGGACACGCCTCCAACTCGATTTCGGCGGCACTCGGCATGGCCGTGGCGACGGAACTCAACGGCGAGACGCCCCGGCGCAATGTGGTGGCCGTAATCGGCGACGCATCCATTGGCGGCGGCCTGGCGTTCGAGGGTCTGAACAACGCCGCCAACACGCCCAACAACCTGCTGATTGTGCTCAACGACAACGACATGTCGATCGACGCCAATGTAGGCTCACTCCACAACTATCTGGCTCACATCACCACCTCGAAGGGCTACAACGACTTCCGGTATTCGCTCTACCGGCTTCTGCGCCGCTTCAACCTGGTGTCGGACCGCAAGAAGGGGGCGATAATGCGCTTCAACAACAGTCTGAAATCGCTGCTCTCGAGCCAGCAGAATATATTCGAGGGTCTTAACATACGCTATTTCGGTCCGGTCGACGGCCACGACGTGGCCTCGCTGGTCAAGACCCTCAACGACATCAAGGGGATGAGCGGGCCGCGTCTGCTCCACATCAAGACCCGAAAAGGGAAAGGGTTCGCGGCGGCCGAGGCCGACCCCGCCACATGGCACGCCCCCGGCAAATTCGACCCCTCCACAGGGGCACTGCGCTGCAAATGCCATACCGAAGGCTCCACGATGAAATTCCAGGACGTGTTCGGCCATACGATGGTCGAACTGGCCGAGAAGAACCCCAAAATAGTAGGCATCACCGCCGCAATGCCCTCCGGCACCTCGATGTGCATCCTCAAGGAGGCGTATCCGCGCCGCGTGTTCGACGTAGGCATCTCCGAGGAGCATGCGGTGACTTTCGCCGGCGGCCTGGCAAAGGAGGGGCTGCGTCCGTTTGTAGCCATCTATTCCTCTTTCCTCCAGCGAGCCTACGACCAGATGATCCACGACGTGGCGCTGATGCGACTGCCCGTAACATTCTGCATCGACCGCGCCGGCCTCGTGGGTGAAGACGGCGCAACACACCACGGCGCATTCGACCTCGCCTATCTCACCTCGATACCCGGCATGACTGTAGCCGCCCCACGCGACGAGGCCACGCTACGCAACCTGCTCTACACTGCGCAGGCCGCCGACTGCGGCCCGATGGCCATCCGCTATCCGCGCGGCTGCGGCTTCAGCGCCGACTGGCGGACACCCATGCGCGCTCTCGAGATAGGCCGCGGCGAGCAACTTGCCCATGGCACCGACCTCGCCATAATCTCCACCGGCACAATTGCCCGCGAGGTGAGCGAAGCCATCGCCTTGCTGGCCGCACAGGGCATCTCGGCCGCACACTACGACATGACGTTCGTCAAGCCGCTCGACACGGCGATGCTGCGCGACATAGCCCGCTCGGGAATGCCCGTGCTCACCGTGGAAGACGGCACTATCGAGGGCGGACTCGGCACGGCCGTGGCCGCCTGGATGGCCGACGAGGGCTACCATCCGGCCATGCGGCGACTGGGCATCCCCGACAGATTTGTGGCGCAGGGCTCGGTGGCGCAGCTCAAGAAGCTATGCGGCATCGACGCCGCATCGATAGCACAGGCCGCTGCAGGTCTCGCAAAAATCCAATCACCGGTAAAATCCACCGCCATATGCGAATAGTTATTGCAGGAGCCGGCGAAGTAGGCTCGCATCTGGCGAAACTGCTTTCGCGCGAGGAGCAGGATATAGTATTGCTCGACCGCGACGCAACGAAACTCTCCGTGCTCGATTCCAACTACAACCTGATGACCATGGTCGGGTCGCCCACCTCCTTCAGCTCGCTGCGCGGAGCCGGCGTGGCCGAGTGCGACCTCTTCATCGCGGTGACTCCATTCGAAAACACCAACCTCATATCGTGCGAGATAGCGAAACACCTCGGAGCGAAAAAGACCGTGGCACGCATCGACAACTATGAGTTTCTCAACCCCGACAACCACGACTTCTTCTGCTCGCGCGGCATCGACCACCTGATATATCCCGAAATGCTCGCCGCGCAGGAGATACGTACCGCACTGAAACGCCCCTGGGTGCGCCACTGGTTCGAGCTCCACAACGGCGAGCTGATTGTGGTGGGCGTGAAAATCCGCGACAACGCCTCGCTCATCGGCAAGAAACTGCGCGACATAACCTACACCCAGCACAATTACCACGTATCGGCCATCCGCCGCCGCCACGAGACAATAATTCCGCGCGGCGACGATGAAATCCTCGACGGCGACATAATCTACTTCACCACCACACGCGATTATATCGACGAAATCCGCCAGATATGCGGCAAGCGCGCATACAAAATCCATAAAGTGATGATAATGGGTGGCGGACGCATCGCCGTAAGGCTGGCTCATCTCGCCTCGGCCGACTACGACATGACCATAATCGACGACAATCTCGACGTATGCCATGCGTTGCCGGAGAAATGCTCCGGAACCGACGTGAAGATAATCCACGGCGACGCCCGCAACAACGACCTGCTCCTGGAGGAAAACATAGGCTCGTTTGATGCCTTCGTGGCCCTGACGGAATACTCCGAGACCAATATCCTCGCATGCCTGACGGCCAAAGAGATGCACGTGAGCAAAACCGTGGCCGAAGTCGAAAATATCCAGTTCATTTCCGAAGCCGAGGGGCTGAACATAGGCACCGTAATCAACAAGAAGCTGCTCGCGTCGAGCAAGATTTTCCAGCTTCTGCTCGATGCCGACGAAAGCTCCTCGAAATTCATGGCCCTGGCCGACGCCGAGGTGGCCGAAATCGACGCCCGGCCCGGCTCCAAAATCACCAAAGCCGACGTGAAAGACCTCCATCTGAGCCACGACATGACCCTTGCCGGCCTCGTACGCGACGGGAAAGGGATGCTGATCGACGGCCGCACGCGCATTCAGCCCGGCGACCACGTGGTTGTATTCTGCCTCTCTGGCTCCATCCACCGCGTGGAAAAACTCTTCATTTAACCTCCGCCGCCATTGGCAACCGCCTTACGGCATCCACACAGCTAGCTCTCAGACATGAAAAGAGTGAAAACAGGCATCAATATCCCCATGCTGGCACGCGTGGTCGGCCTTCTCGTAGTAATAGAGGCCATCTTCATGCTTGTGCCGCTCGCCACAGCCTTTTTCTATCATGAATCCGACTCCACGGCATTTGCCATAGGAGCAATATTCACGGCCGTGGCCGGCCTTCTGATGGTGTTTGCCGTACGGCCTTCCCACCACCACATGGGTAAACGCGAGGGCTTTCTGCTTACGGCTCTGGTGTGGATAGTATTCTCATTCTTCGGCCTGGTGCCTTTCATGCTCTGCTCAACTCCAATGAGCTTCACCGACGCATTTTTCGAATCCATGTCGGCTTTCTCCACCACCGGAGTATCGGTGGCCGAGGACATCAACGCCCTGTCGCACTCGGTGTTGATGTGGCGTGCGCTGATGCAATGGATAGGCGGGATGGGTATAATACTCTTCACACTGGCCGTCATCCCGATGCTCAACTCGTCGGGGGGCATGCAGATGTTTAACGCGGAGGTTACGGGCATAACCCACGAGAAGCTGCGCCCTCGCGTAAGCTCCACAGCCAAACGGCTGTGGCTCATCTACGCTCTGCTGACGGCCGCGCTCGTAGGGCTCTACTGCCTCGGGCCGATGAATGCTTTCGACAGCATATGCCATGCGTTCTCCACGATGTCGACGGGGGGATTCTCCACGCGCCATGAATCGATTATGGCGTGGGATTCACTCTACGTCAAGATTGTGACTACCGTATTCATGTTTATCGGCAGCTTGAATTTCGCCCTTATCTACAAGGCTTCGACCGGAGCGTTCGGCAACGTATGGAGCAATCAGGCATTCCGCGCGTTCGTCAAGATTATTGCGGTCCTCTTTGTGGTTTTCGACGTAGCCCTGTGGTTCAACCCGGAGGTACCACGCACCGTCGAGGCCTTCACCATCGATCCGCTCTTCCAGATAGTCTCGGCAATGTCGTCGACGGCATTTATCGTCGACGGTTTTCAGCAGTGGGGCTTCCTTCTTCTGGGGCTTACATTCGTAATGATGTTTTTCGGCGGCTGCGCGGGCTCTACTTCCGGCGGCGCCAAAATCGACCGCTTCATCGTGTTGTGGAAAAATTCGACCAACGAGCTCGAGCGCTGCATCAGACCGAACCATATCCTTTCGGTGCAATGGAACGGTAAGGCCGTGAGCCATGATCTGCTCAACAAGGTGCTGGTGTTCATCACGCTTTATACCGGGGTAATCGTGGCAGGAGCATTGGTGCTGTCGGCTACAGGCGTGCCGCTTACCGATGCCTTTTTCGCCGCCATGGCATGCGTGAGCAATGCCGGATGTGAACTCAATATGGCCGGTTATGGCGAGAGCTATATCTTAATTCCCGATTTCGGCAAATGGGTGCTTTCGTTCCTGATGGTGACGGGCCGTCTGGAGATTTTCACCGTGCTGGTGCTGTTCATCCCCGGCTTCTGGCGAAAATGATGGCGCGCCATAACGGCCCGTCTGGGTCGTCGCCTGAGGGATTCTTCGCTTAGGCGAAGCGACAAAGTCGGGTGCGGGTTCGGTCATTGACCTTAGTCAACTCCCGTCACCCTCACCCTCCGGCTCCTACCATCTGGACCGTTCTAACAAGCCATCACCATCCAGACAAGAGCCCGGCTAAACGGTGTAATGGAACTATCTTTCGTATTATTTCAGTTCGTCGGCGAGGAAGGGGGCTGTAGGCGACGAGGTTGCGGCGACTTCTTCGGGAGTGCCCTGTGCGATGATACGGCCGCCGTTGCGTCCTCCTGCAGGGCCCATATCAACCACATAGTCGGCCGATTTCACCACATCGAGGTTGTGCTCGATCACAAGAACTGTGTTCCCCTTGTCGACAAGGCGGTTGAGCACGGCCAGGAGCACCTTTATATCCTCGAAATGCAACCCGGTGGTAGGCTCGTCGAGCACGAAGAGCGTCTTCCCCGTATCGCGCTTGGCAAGCTCGGTTGCGAGCTTCACGCGCTGGTTTTCGCCGCCAGAGAGTGTGGACGACGGCTGCCCCAGACGGATGTAGCCCAGACCGATCTCCTGAAGCACCTTCAGTTTCTTGAGAATGCGCGGCTGGTTCTCGAAGAATTCCACTGCCTGATTGATGGTCATGTCGAGCACGTCGGCTATCGATTTTCCCTTGAAGCGCACCTCGAGCGTCTCGCGGTTGTAGCGCTTGCCGTGGCAGTCCTCGCAAGGCACGAGCACGTCGGGGAGGAAATTCATTTCGATTGTGCGGTAGCCGTTGCCCTTGCAGGTCTCGCATCGGCCACCGGCCACATTAAACGAGAAGCGCCCCGGCTTGTACGCACGGATTTTAGCCTCGGGAAGACCGACGAAGAGCGAGCGGATGTCGGAGAACACACCGGTATACGTGGCCGGATTTGAGCGCGGCGAACGCCCGAGCGGCGACTGGTCGACCGTGACGATTTTGTCGATATGCTCCATGCCGCGGATTTCCGAGTACGGCAGCGGTTCTTCGAGCGAACGGTAGAACTTCTTCGAGAGAATGGGCTGGAGCGTGCCGTTTACGAGCGACGACTTGCCGCTGCCCGACACGCCGCAGACACACGTCAGAGTGCCCAGGGGCAGACGGAAATCCACATTCTGCAGGTTGTGGCCCGTGCAGCCGAGCAATTCGAGCGTCTGGCCGTTCCCCTTCCGGCGCACGGAAGGCACCGCGATGCGCAGCGAGCCGTTGAGATAGCGCGCGGTGAGCGTCTGCGTGCGGAGCATCTCGTCGGGAGTACCCTCGAAAACAACCTCACCACCTTTGCGGCCTGCCTTGGGGCCTATGTCGACTATATAATCGGCCTCAAGCATCATGTCCTTGTCGTGCTCCACCACTATGACGGAATTCTGGGCGTCGCGCAGCCGCTGAAGCGAGTCGATAAGCTTACGGTTGTCGCTCTGGTGGAGACCGATGCTCGGCTCGTCGAGTATGTAGAGCACGTTGACAAGCTCCGAGCCGAGCTGCGTGGCCAGGCGGATGCGCTGGCTCTCTCCGCCCGAGAGTGTGGCCGAATTGCGGTTGAGGGCGAGATAGCCCAGACCGACATCGACGAGGAAAGCCAGACGCGAACGGATTTCCTTCAGGATTTCCGCTCCGATAGCTCGCTGACGCGAGCTGAGACGCTCCTCGACGGTCTTGCTCCACTCCCAGAGGTCGCTGATGTCGAGCCGGGAAAGCTCGGCGATATTCTTGCCGTCGATGAAGAAGTGAAGCGCCTCGCGGTTGAGGCGGTCGCCGTGGCACTCGGGGCACACCTGGCGCGAATAGAACTTTTCGCTCCAGCGTTGCGCCTCGGAGGTAGCGTCGTCGGTCTGCTGCAACTCGATATATTTTATCAGCCCCTCGTAGGAGAGGAAATAGTTGGAGATGGAATTGTTCTCGCTCTTGATGTGCAGACGCTCGTCGGTGCCGTTGAGAATATCGGAGAGCGCCTCCTCGGGCAGATTGCGCAAGGGGGTTTTCAGTGTGGCGCCGTATTTCTCGCAAATGGCGGCGATTTGCCAGAAAATCATAGAATTCTTCTGCTTGCCGAGCGGCACGATACCACCCTCGGCAATCGACTTGCTGCTGTCGGGAATGATTTTCTCGACGTCGACGATATTGACTGTGCCGAGCCCCTTGCAGCAGGGGCAGGCACCCAGAGGGGAATTGAACGAGAAATTATGGGGCGCCGGCTCGCGGTAGCTGAGGCCCGTGGCGGGATCCATCAGCGACTGCGAATAGTGGGCCGGGGCAGCCTCGTCGAGGTCGTAGACCATCATCTGTTTGCCCCCCTGACGCATGGCGTTGGCCACGGAATTGCGCAGGCGCTCCTCGTCCTTGCGGCTAACCTTGAGTTTGTCGACCACAAGTTCCACGCTATGGTTCTTGTAGCGGTCGAGCTTCATGCCGGGGGTAATCTCGGTCAGCTCGCCGTCGACGCGCACGTTGAGAAATCCTTTCTTTGTCAGCTGCTCGAAATGCTCCTTATAGTGGCCTTTACGGTTGTGGACCAGCGGAGCGAGCACGTAGATTTTCTTCCCCTCGTAGCGCTCGAGGATGAGCGACACGATTTTCTCCTCGGTATATTTCACCATCGGCTCGCCGGAGAGATAGCTGCGGGCCTCGCCCACGCGGGCGTAGAGCAGGCGAAGGAAATCATAGACCTCGGTGGTGGTGCCGATGGTGCTTCGCGGATTGCGGTTTACGGTTTTCTGCTCGATGGCGATTACGGGCGAAAGGCCGGTGATGCGGTCTACGTCGGGACGTTCGAGCGATCCGAGCATGTTGCGGGCATAGGAGGAGAACGTCTCGATATATCGCCGCTGGCCCTCGGCGTAGATGGTATCGAACGCCAGCGACGACTTGCCGCTGCCGCTGAGGCCCGTGATTACGGTGAGCGTCCCGTGGGGAATGCTCACGTCAATATTTTTGAGATTGTGGACCCTCGCTCCGATCACCTCCAGGCGCGGCTCGACGGCTTCGTTATATTCTTCGGTGTATGATGTGTTGTCGCTGTTCATTATCCTGTTGTTCTATTGGAAACATCCGGTCTCAGGCGGGGTGCTCACTCCCGGGGTGAAGTCAGTTTCGCTCTGTCGGAGTGGTATATTTGAGGATGTTGATGTCGCCGGCGAGTTTATACTCCTGGCCGTCGGTGCCCGTGGCCTTGATTACATAATAGTAAACTCCCGGGGGCACGAGTTTGCCGCGGTAGGTGCCGTCCCAACCTTCGGCCGGGTCGGTGAAATGGGTCATCTCGGTGCCCCAGCGGTTGAATATATGGCAGTCGAACTCGATAATCGACTTATAGGATACTTTCCACTCATCGTTCACTCCCTCGGACCCATAGGGTGAGAATGCGTTGGGACAATCGAGCTTCGACTCTCCGATATACACCTCGTAGGTCTGTGAGGTGTAGGTGCATGAGTTGTCGGCATTGGCGGCCACGAAGCGTACGTATGTATTGCCGTAGTCGCGGAAAGTGTGGACCACCTCGTCGTCGGAATACCGGAGATCGATGGGGTCGAACTCGCGGTTGCGCGAGAACTGCCATTCGCGGTATACCACCGCATCGGTGGTAGCAGCCGTGAACGTTATCTCCACCGGCCCTGAGCCCCCGAGCCGAGCCTTCTGGTCCTTCTGCTCGTTGAGCACCTCGCGCGAGGTCTGCTGCGCAGAGGTCGAGACTCCTATCGACTGCGTGCGGTAGGTCGACGACGTGACCGACTGCGGAGCGCCCCAGGCCGAAAGAAAGCGGTCGCCGGAAAGAGTAAACTCCGTATCGCACAGCGGAGCAGGAGCTCGCACCACCGCCGAGGCGTAGTCGAGCGTCTCCACAGCCTGCACATTTTCATAATACCCCTTCTCCTCGTTGAATTGCAGCGTATTATAAGTAAGCTGCAGTTCGCGCGAGAGCGCGTGGCCCACGCCGTTGATGGTATAGTAGGTAATCAGCGAGGCGTCGCCGGCGAAATCCAGCTCGATGCGGTCGCAATCCTGCGGGCCGGACTTCGGCTCGAGGCCGCTGAGCGTACAGACGTGATTGTTGTAGTTCACAACCCAGAAGCAATAGCGACGGCCGCCCGATTCCACGATATATCCGGCGTCGTCGGGCTCGATGCGCGCTTTCGAGAGAGAGCCCTGGGCGTAGCTCTGGATGTCGGTGGCGAAACCGCCGCCGAGATTGGAGAAGCGCTGCCAGCGAGTGGACGCAGCCGCTCCCGACGTTCCAGCATCGAACACCGCCGTTGCGCCGCCGCTGTAGCAGACCACATAGATGCATTCCAGCCCCGTCGTCGTGGGGACCTCGACCGCAATCGGCTGACGCGTAGCGTCGATTCCCTCGAACGAGAGCGAAGCCGCCCACGCCGGAGCGACCCCGAAAAGCAGGGCGACCGCCACGAGCAGACTGACGAATCCCCGACGGCTAAAAATCCGCGCATCGGCGACACGCTGCAACGCAGTGGCAGCAAAGCATTTACATATATCTGAAATCCTGAAATTACCGGGAGTCATAATCGATTCTGAAAAGGGCATTGTCTATCTAAATATAAACGTAAAACCACCCCCGATTCGTATGCCTCCCGCGCGATTTCACCCCGAATTTCAGAAATCATTCCGATACCCTGTTGAAACGGCTTATTCGCTCGTTTACGATACGTATATAGTTACGTTTCAGTTTGTCGGTGAGGAAACTATGGTCAACCAGTCGTTTCGCACCTTCAGGGAAAGCGGAGTATTTGTTCAGGATTCTGTCCATACGTTTCTTTACCAGGCCAATCTTTTCTCCGAATCTCTCAAAATCAAGACGACAGGGATGGCCGGTTCTGTCGTAAACGTCGCTCTTCTCTATATCAGATGACAGTCCGCCGTCAAGACCGAAGTCATCGCCATTGACATGCAGGCTGGTGTTGATAAGGTCGTAAGCAGGAGCCAGACGGTAATCTTGTCCATTCAGAATCAGCGAGAAATTCTTAAGGTGGTCATCACCATTAGCATAAATGGAATTGAAAACCACAAGGTCAAAGAATCGCTCCATGTCAACCATCCATGCAGCGACATTCGTCCTGATAGCTTTGGCGATATCCTCATAGCAGCCGTTGTATTTGAACTGGAGTCCGGATGTCTGTTCGTTCTTGCCTATTATCGAGGCAAAATCTTCCATAGGGAGTTTTGAACCGTCGGGAAGAATGTCGAAACGGCGGGTAATATATACCGGCTGTCCTTTGGGCGTAAAACATAGACCATTCGCCGCAGTCTGTATGCCGTAAACCTGTGAGGCGATCTGCATCGTAAGATGCTCGTTGGCCGGAATCATCTTGCGGTCACGGAGTGTCTTGTCCCATGGCGCGGGTTTCAATATATGTGTCGAGCGGTCATTGTCGCCTGCTATAATGATTGCATCTGCATTTATTATAGCCGGAAATTTCTCCTGTACACCGGAAACCGATATGCGATGCATGGCATCAGCAATCTCGCCGGCATTCCGGAACTCGTCGATGTCAAATCCCAGTATCGGATTTACTTTTGCCCCGCCGAAGAGTAATTTTGCGGCGTTCGGACTATATGTATCAAATCCCTCCACGAGAGAAGACGGGCAGTTTTTTATTTCAATCATTTGCAATCCTCCTGACGTTAACAGCTCCAATAAAATCTCTGTCGGCCATCGCTTCAAGCAGACCGAAAAAATCCTGTTCATCAATTTTCAGCGAGCGGCAAATCACACGGCGGTTTGCTCCCTCCGGAATCATATTAGAGAAAAAAGGGAACAAGTGCTCCGAATGAAAAGCATCTGTTCTTTTGGGTAACGTCGCAGAAATTGGGGGCATGGGAGAGTCAAGATAATCTTTACAATATTGGAAAGAATATCCGATTCCCGGGTGCTGCTCCGTCAATATTCCGGCTTTTATTTCATTGAAATATACTTCAAGCTGCTTCATACAGTCTGCCTTATACGATATTCAATCTCAATGCCAAGGACATCAAGAATTTTCTTTATGGTGTTGAGTGCAGGATTTCCCTTGCCACGTTCAATATCCTTGATTGTGGCAAGACCCACTTGCGACATTTCAGCAAGATCCTGTTGGGTGAGGGACAGTGTTTCCCTACGCTGTTTCATTATATCCACCAGTTCCATAGTCTGACATAATAAACTTTTTCGCAAAAATAAGGCAAATCCTCGAGGCCACCAAACAAATAGTACAATAAAACATACTTTGTGCTTGTCAGCAGCCGAAATTGCGCTATCCCCCTGTCAAAAGTATGATATTTCATACTATTTCATAATATGGCCTTATTACAAGAAGTAATTATATACCTGTTAGCCACTGATACCGTATAAAAGCAATTCCATCAGCCTGTAGGGATGCACCCTGGTGCATCCGCCAATCTTATTGGGCGAACTTGTTGATATTCGAATGCATATTCGGATGCACCAGGGTGCATCCCTACAATTTGATAGCCAACCTTTTTATCATTACAATATTTTTGCAATATTCCCACTATTTATGAAAAGCCGGATATGCATGGAGAGTGCCCGCATATCCGGCATCAGGATGATTTAGAGAATATGAATGGATTTGCTTATTCCCAGAAGAATTTATCCACTTTCTTGAAAGTAATTTTACGAGTCGTGGGCTTGCCAAACTCGTCTAAGTCTGTGCAACGCATTACTGTTTCGCTGATGTAATCAACCCGATAGGATAAGAAATCCTCCTCAAGACCTTCGCAGCCCTCATCTATATCCAGAATGTTATTTTTATACTTCCATCTGATTGGCCAGGTTCCGTGGACATACACCGGATCGATATCTGCTTCAAAACCGGTGCCGGTTCCGTCGGCTTTCAGTAGCCAACCCCACCCAATGGTCTGGCCCGATTCAACCGTCTCCCATTTGCCGACAAGTTCGGAGGCGCCTTCACCGGGACCGGGAGCAGGTGTGGGTATGTCTTGGTTGCCGTCGTTGTTGTCATCGCCACCACAGGCGGCGAAGCTGATGCTCATGCTCAGGGCTATGAGCATCCACAGCAAGTGTTTGATTGCTTTCATTGTGTCTTTTGATATGTAGTTTAGTTTAAAGTTCTGTTCTGATGTGCGTTCTGAGGTCATGAAACCTTATAGAATTTGTTGTTGACGCATACGTAAATCGCAGGCCGATAATATTCAGTAGCCTCTTTGTCGTATTCTTCGAGGTAGTCCACAAGATTATTGTACAGGGCTCGTTCGTCGGACGACAGATTGGAGTATCCTTTATTTACAAGAGCCATATAGGAGTTGTAATACATCTCGGAAAGAGTCCATTTGTCATCGTCTTTTTCCACGAATACATAATAAAACCAGAATGGATTGCGGAATGTAATAGTCTCGTTGTTGCTGGAGCCGCTCGCTGAATAATAGTAGGCTTCGTTCCCGACTGAAATATTCACAGTGGTCTGGTTGAATGTTGCATTATGTCCAACGCCATAGCTAACATTGGCGTCAGGTAATTTAGCTTTAACCTTCGATTTAATGACAAAGGTATACGTATAATCGGAATACGTGCGGCTTACCGTAACGTTATCGCGGACAATGCGTTCGATGGATGGGTCGGATGGTGTGGAAGGATTTGAGGTGGAACTGCCGTTTTCCGTCGTGTTGCCGGGATTGGCAGGATTGTCGGGGTCATCGCCGCCGCAGGATGTGAATAACACAGATGCTATCGCCAGCATCATGATTGGTTTAAGATACTTGTACATTATTTTCGTACGTGTCGACCCCGTTCCCGAGCAGACATTGATGAAAATAAAGAGGCGTGGAACGATGTTCTTGTCTAACTCCTCGGAGGCATCGCCAAACGCCTGACACAAAATAAACAGTCCACTCCCACGCCTTATCGTATACCGATACCCCCTTGTCGGGGAGTGGATATGCGACAAGCATGAGCGTTGTCTTTGACTGCTTTTCCCTTTGTGTCGTGAAAATTGGCGATTTTTCGAGGAAGGATAAAGCACGAAACGCTTCTATGTAATTCGGCGGATTTCTCCCGCCGCTGTAAAATCAGTTATTTATATCGGAACAGCAAAATATGGGAATCGAAAATATAAGAAATAACTATAAATATTTATGTTTCAATAATTTTCTACCACTACATCGCCTCTCCGAGGCTCCGCTTTTGTGAGTGGATTCTTTCCCCAGGCTCGACCCTTACGGGCCATCGCCAGGGGTTGGACACGACCTCGGCCCTCCGGACCTCCGAGGGGGAAAAGGAGAAGCGTATCCGTCTGAAAAACCGGCCACAAAATCGGGTCTTTTCGGAGGGATACTGACTTTCTAAAAAACGAGGCGGCCGCGCTCCGGGGGGAGGACGGCCGCCGATATTTTGGGGAGTCGTCTGAGCGGTGGCTCAGACGCGGATAGGG
>ERZ836877.2035-NODE-2035-length-27996-cov-21.912279_pt1 | contig 27996 bp, 17 predicted proteins | sample MGYA00519469_ERZ836877 | MGnify/ENA primary metagenome ERZ836877 (study PRJEB31850, sample SAMEA3708809) | human gut metagenome | biome: human gut; feature: human-associated habitat; material: faeces | place: China | collected 2014 ... | reverse complement strand
TAACTAAAAAATTGCCGCCCATAATTTAACGTTCATTTTTAAACAACTTCTTAATTAGTGATGAGGAATCAGTAATTTGAAATTTGGGTTGCGCTGAGTCACATCTTTCACGTGCGACAAAACATGGACGCAAACGACGCAGATTTTGCGACATTATCAGTAGTGAAGAATTGGGGGATTGCTTACCGAGGCCTACTTTTTAGTGCTTGTCATGAGATAGGAACAATATTTGCCGAGCAGATTCGACAGGGGTAGATCCCCTTTTTGATAACGCTCTGCATCAAGTGGCAATATCCTCTCTCTGATGTTCTGCCTGCCTTTGAAAAGGGCTTCGAGATACGGCATGCCATTCTCCTCTGCAATGCTCACATCGGAGAAAAACAGCGTCATGTCTTCCACGTCATAGACAATAGAGTAGCTTGGGCGCTTTGCACCAGGGATGTCTTCTATCAACACGTTCTTGTCGACAAGATGCCGTATGTCGCGTATGGCGGTATCTTTCGAGCATTTGGCCAGTGTCGCCCAAGACTTTGATGTAATCTTTGCCTCATAGCCATCAAGAAAAAGATTCAGCATCTGAATCTGCCGGTCTGTCATGGGCACTGAGGATACCCTCTGCCAGAAAAGACTCTTGTTAAGAACTGTTGTCACCATGGCGTCCGCCTCGCCTAATGCATCTTTCATCTTCTGCAGATACCATACTATCCATTCGGTGATGTCGCCATCGCCATGCTGCGTGCGTTCCAATATGTCGTAATAATGCTTCTTATCCTTGTTGATCTGGGATGATATGTTATAGAAACGGAATTCACTTTCTTCACCCCGGGCCAATAGCATATCTGAAATAATACGCGACAAACGACCGTTGCCATCCTCGAAGGGATGTATGCTCACAAACCAGAAATGAGCTACCGCGGAACGGATGACGTAACTTAGTGGCTCTTTAGTGTTAAACCAGTCAATAAATTTCTGCATCTCTGCCTCCACACGTTCTGGCGATGGAGCAATATAATGAATCTTCTCCCGCCCAAACATTCCGCTGACTATGTGCTCCTCATTCGTGCGATACTTGCCGACCTCTATATCGCGGCCTTCGCTGAAACCGGAGGGGAAGAAAGCCGATTGCCAAGCGCATAGTTTCTCTTTACTGAGAGGTTGATCATATTGCCGTATAGCTTCAAGCATGCCCCCCACTACGGAGTCGACATAGTGGGATGGTGCTGTCTGCTTCACATTCTCTATTCCTAATTTTCTGGCAATAGAGGAACGCACCTGTTCTACATTCAATGATATACCCTCTATCTCTGAAGAATACACCACGTCATATGTCAGGTTTTCCGCCATTGCCCGCACCTTGCTGTCAAAGCCGAGCGCGCTCAACCTGCCATATAGCAAACCTTGTCTACGGCATACCAAATCCTGCAGGAGCGACACCTGGGAAGCATCCCACCGGAAGTCTGTCCAATTATCTCTCTCGTGTATATACATAATGCGTTCTCTTCTTTATGCGACAAAACACATGCAATATCGTCGCAAAATTTGCGACAAAATTACTTAAATAATGTCGCGCAACCAAATTTTTCCATAATAATCAATATCCTCATTGCATACCTTCCATTATTTGCCGTGCGCTTCTCCGGGAAATCATGCCGACAGACCTGGGATAGGACTCCGTCCGAAGGCAACCAACATGTATTATTTGCACGCAGCCGGATAAATCACTATCTTTGCAATCCCTTAGCAAAATGATGACAATATGCACCCTTTCCTCATACGGATACTTTTCATATCACTGACCTTCCTTTTGACAGTTGCCTCCTGCGGGCGGCAATACGGTGCGGGAGCACGGCTCGCCGACGGCCTGGCGGCCATCGACAGCCTGCTGCAGACAGACCCTGACTCCGCATACACGCTCTTGGAGCGATACGAGCGCTCACGGCTCGGCACTCACCGCGATTCAGCCATGTTCCGTCTGCTGTGGGCGGAAGGTCGCGACAAGACCTTCCGCGACGACACCGTGGCCGACGGGATAACCCCGGCGGTAGACTTTTTCCGCAAAGACGGCGACCGGCGTAACCTCATGCGCTCACTCTACTATCTGGGGCGCATACGTCAGAACGCTAAATCATATGGAGCCGCCATCATCGCTTTTCAGGAAGGATTGGAGAATGCCGACAGCACCGAGCTCCTCTACCGTGGTAAGCTCCATACTGCTGCAAGCGAGACAGCCAGCGCTATTGACGACTGGCCAAGAATGGAGGAAGAATCACGCAAGGCATGGGAATGCTACGTAAAACTCGATTCCTTAGTGTTTGCAAGAGAGGCCCAATTATGGTATGCTGTCGGATTGTCACAAAACGGTAAGATTGATAAAGGAATCTCACTTCTTCAATCCTTATATTCCACAGCAGCTGATCAACGAGACACAACATTTAAGGATATAACTATCGGTTATTTGGCGAAATCACACCTTTGGAAAAATGATTTTCATAAGTCAAGACAATATTTGTCGTCATTATATAGTAGCCATCGAAATTCGCTACAGTTACGGGAACTGAATCTTTTTCTATGGACTATGATAAAGGATTCCGCTCCAGCCGATTCCTTAAGGATTGTCGCTTCAGAAATCGCCGATGAATATGGGAAAGATAAGGTATTGCATGAATATTACGCATTTATTGAGGACTATTTCTGGGCCTATAAATCCTTGGAAAGAGAATATCTTAACCTTGACAATGAATATGGAAAAAAATCCAGGAATGACGCCATATTTCTTATTGGACAAAATCAGGAAAACCGAATTTCCAATATCAAACTTGAACTGAAGCTGGAAAAAGAACGAAATATATGGATAACCATTTCAGGAATACTTATTGTGGCCATATTAATTATGGTTTTCATCTATAGGATTCGCAGTAAAGATCGGAAAATAAAGGAACTTCTCGGCACAGTCAGCGTTTTCTCCAAAGAATATTCAGATTCGCCCAAACCGGGAATGACAGAAAATCCCTTATTGCGTAAAATTTTCAAGTCGCTTGATGACCTCTATTCTCAGTACTATCGCACATCGGAAGGAGAACGGAAAGGGATAATCGGGAAGATGGGTGACACAATAGAGCGACTCAGGAAAGATAAGAAATTCCTTTCAGAACTTGAGATGGAGATCAACAGATGCTCCAATAATATCCTTCATGATATATATTCCGGGGAAAATAAACTGACGGAATCACAGCGAAGACTGGTTGCCTATCTGTATTTCGGATTATCAACTGAGACAATCTGCGAGCTCCTCCAAGTTACACCAGATGCATACTACAGCCGCAAATCCCGCCTGCTTGGTCGTATCAAGGGATTCGCATCTCCTCGCAGGGATGAACTGCTCAGGATGATCAGTGGGCCGAAATGTTAACGAGATCGGTAAAACAGGGGTATATTTTGTTAACCTCAGAGAAAAAATAATCTGTCGTTTTAGGGAGAAAATCGTATATATTCAAACAGGCAAATAATAGCAACCAATTACTATTCAATATAAAAATAGCGACAGATACTATATTTGGATACTGCTCTCATTCTGTCTAATTTTGCAGCGAAAACCAAAATTTAACAGAATGAACCGATTCAAAATTCAACTTGTATTGACACTTTCTATGATGTCAATGTACATGCCAATGACCGCAAGTATTAATGCCAATGAAGCATGTTCTACTCAATCCTCTCAAGATATTGCCAAAAACGGAAGATTGAGAGAAGTAAAAATACCCAACCGTCATCGCATGCCCTCTCGCAAGTATATGGAGTATTTCTACGACGGCAACGGAATAACCGTCACCGCCCCGGAAAGATATACGCGTATCGAAATATCAATCATGGAAGAGAACTCCATGAACGAAATCTCCGGAACCCTCTCGGAAGAGAACGGCTACTATATTGAAACAGGTGCCCTCTATGGATCATATACTATAACTTGTGCCACCGAAGACGGTTCCGTTTTCTCCGGAATAATGACAAATAAGTGAATACATGTTTATACATAATCAAAACACCAAAAGTAACGTAATGAAAAATTTATTTAAATTCGCAGCGGTTGTGATGGGAGTCATCGCTATAACCGCATGCTCAAACGATGAGGACGTGGCGCCTAATCAGGTTTCAAACCCTGGGATTCAAGAAGAAATGTCAGAACTGATCGTCAAGTATGACGGTAAAGTCTATAAAACAAAAGTGGCTTACCGTGGAGATTCCACTATATACCTCAATGAAGAATACGCCGATCTTTATGCCAATGAAATCAGCAAGAAAGAGAATCTCGCCGTGCTAGCATACAGAAATGAAAACGATGAGAAAGTCGTGGAATACTATCCTTCCGCCCAAGATCTTGAAGAAGAGATTGGTCTTGTCAAATTAGGAGATGAAATGACACCGAATATCAACAATAAAACAACAAGAGGGAGTTCTGTAAAAGAGTTTCATGTGCCTGATGGAATCGTAACTGGCAAAGCTCAACTTTGGGATGACAAGGATTTTGGAGATAATTCTGTTCTTGTAGATTGTTCAGATAAATTCTTCTCAACAATCTCTAATCTTAAGAAAGCCGCGGGATTTAATGATAAAGCATCTTCCATAAGGGTTTGGAACTTGATGAGTCGCAGTAAGATTTATGAGCCTACATATAATTCCACAATGCCACCCACTGAGGGATTCAACGGCGCAATGCGAGGTGAGAAACTACGAATCTGTCTCTTTGGATACCATAATACAGGTTTCTCGGGAAGCATTCTGTATTGTTTGTCAAAACCTACTGGAGATCCAGGAGTGCATGAAGACGCCAATCTGAAAGACATTGGATGGAATGACCGAATTTCTTCCTTGGCTTTAAGAACGGTTTCGGTTGAGTCTATTGATAACGGCACAATCAAACCACATAAATGATCCATTAAACCGGACAATAGTACAAAACCAAGATTCCCTATTGTTCGGTTTAATAAATTTAATAAAATGCACATTAATTAAAGTTAAAAGTTGAGGTATATCTGTAATATTTTAAGATATTTCCAATCTTGTTAATGAAGCCCCCATAAAAGCAGGGGGAAATGTAAACGATTTTAAATTCTATGAGATGAAAAAGATTTTCTTTATGGCTATCGCCCTGATAGCGGCAGCAATGATGGCGGTTTCTTGCTCCGACAAAAAGGATGATCCGGTATACTCAGTATCCTATCTCACGGGTAACTATGGGAAAGAGTATAAGCTGACAGCCACAGTCAACGGAAAGGACATCGCGGAGACGGGAGCGACCGTCAGCGTCATGGCCCCGGATTATGACAAGGGTGATTTCACAATCAACGGACTCGTGCCGGGGGTCAAAAAGATGGAGATAAAAGATGTGCCCTTCACTCCAAATCAGGCGACGGGAACCTACGACTTCTCCACATCATCTAAATCCGGAAATACGACCGTCGATATCAACGGAAGCATCCGTGTGCTCGAAGGCATGACAATCAACATCACGACCACGCAGGAATCCGGGAAATGATTACGGCGAGATTTGCATCCGCAATGGCCTGCGCGGCTCTGATTGCTGAAGCATGGGGGCAGGAGAACAGCGACACGGTGACCACACGCCTCGACGAGGTGATAGTGACCGAGCAACGCAATTTCCTGCAGGACACAAAAATGGGATTCCATTCCCTGTCTGCCTCAGAGATACTGAGAATGCCTGTGATCTTCGGCGAACCCGACGTGGTGAAGGCGCTCCACGCCCTCCCGGGAGTCTCGGCAGGAATGGAGGGATTCTCGGGGCTATACGTCAGAGGAGGCGAGAACGACCAGAACCTCTTCCTCCTCGACCGGCTGCCGCTCCACAACGTAAGCCATTTAGGAGGCATTTTCTCCACCTTCAACGCCTACTCCCTGCAGAAAGCCGACTTCTACAAGTCGGCTTTCCCCGCATGGATCGGGGGAAAGGTGGCGAGCGTCACCGACATGCAGATGCGGCGTCCCGACTTCTTCCATACGCGGGGCACAGTGACCTTAGGTCTGATAAGCGGAAGCGCTTTCGTCACCACCCCGCTCCGCAAGGGAAAGACCGCACTGGCCGCCTCCCTGCGCCGCACATGGCTCGATGCGGTAACGGCCCCGGCCCTCGCCATCATCAACGCCTCGAAAAAGGGGGACGGGGAAAAGACTATCGGAGGCTACTCATTCACCGACGCTTCCCTGCGACTCGACCATATATGGCGCTCCGGACTCACCTCTACCCTGACGGCATTCATCGCCCACGACAGCTTCCGAATAGGCGAACAACGATTCGCGACAGACAATGATGACACCGATGATGCCGACGTATACAACAGAAAAGACTTGACACGGCTCAAATGGACCACCTACGGAGCCATCGCATCGCTTTCCGCAGCCGTGGGGAAAGGGTCTCTCTCCACTGACCTGTATCTGACCGGCTCATCCTCTCGTCAAAGCGAGACAATAGACTTCACCAACAGCGATGTCGATGAACATTCCACCACATCCAACTTCAACTCCATAACAGAGACGGGGCTTAACGAGGCGTGGGGCACACCGATGTCGGAGGTGCTGGGTCTGAATGTCGGAATGTCGCAGATATTGAGGCGCTACAACCCCGACCGACGGGAGTTGATAAGGATAGACAAAAACGAGGCCACTCTCTCTTCCGCAGGGCGCCCCGACAGGGTGAACGCCGCCGAACTTTCCGCATACGGGGAACTGGAATGGACTCCGTCACTGCCATTCTCCCTTACTGCCGGACTGCGGATGCAGTCATATCTCTGCCGGGGGAGGTCGCGCGTCATGTGGGAGCCCAGGACCTCGCTTCAGATATCGCTGTCGGAGAACGCGAGCCTGAAACTGGGCTATTCGCGCTCGTCGCAGTTCATGCAGCAGGTGTCGTCAAACTATATCTCACTCCCTACCGATTCCTGGCTTCCGACCGGGTCTATCTCCACCCCCCTTACCGCCGATCTTTTCTCCGCAGGAGCATATGCCCTGACAAGAAGCGGACTCCGGCTGTCGGGTGAGATATGGTATAAAAGGATGGAAGGCCTGGCGGAATTCCGCGAAGGGATGTCGCTGGCCAATCCTGATGTGCCCTGGCAGAAGAAAGTGACGTTCGGACGGGGATGGTCGTATGGAGCCGACCTTACCGCTGAGAAAGAGTTCGGCGATGTCTCAGTGGCCGTGTCCTACGGATTGCTGTGGAACTGGCGCAAATTCGCCGCGCTCAACGGCGGCCAACGCTTCCCGGCGAAATTCGACAACCGCCACAAGATCGACATTACCGCCGGATGGAAAATAAAACCGAACATGACCCTCAACGCGCAATGGCAATACATGACCGGCAACCGCACGACGCTTGCCCTATACAATGTCGATGTCCCCGAACAGTTCTTTCCCGGATATCCCACGCCATTGCCGCAGAGACCTGCGTATGGCGACAATATAGGAGCCGACTACTACACGGGGCGTAACAACGTGCGTCTGCCGGCTTTCCACAGGCTCAACCTCAGCCTGACAGTGACAGGAAAGCTTAGAAAGGGGCCCAGCTACGAATGGAATTTCGGCCTATACAACGCCTATTGGCATAAGAACGCATTCTCCGTGAAGAAAGACAATATATTATATGGCGACGGATGGAACGGAGAGGGATGGAACCGCAGTTTCAAGGTGCTGTCGCTCATCCCGATCCTTCCGTCCGTCTCCTATACTTTAAAGTTTTAGGGTTGAGAGTTGAGGGTTTAGGGTTGAGAGTAAGCTTAATTGTTGATTTTGGAATTTATGCATAGATATATAATAGCGGCGGCAGCCATATTCGTGCCCATGCTCACAGGTTGCTACAGCGATATAGACCTCGACAGATACAGAGACAAGGATATAGAGGAGAGACTCGTACTCAACAGTATCCTTATGCCTGACTCACTGGTGAGGGTCGTGGCCACACATCCCTACTTCTTCGCCGACCAGCATCATGACCCCTCCTATGAGAAAGGTCTCGACATGCGGCTGTCGGTCAACGGTGTCGATGCCGGGAATATGACATACGACAATAACCGGGACTGCTATCTGGCTGACGTGACGCCGGAAGAGGGGGATGTGGTGGAGATCCGCACCCTCTGGAAGGGAAAGACTGTGGAAGCCCGCGACACAATGCCGCAAAAAATCAGGATAGAGGATTTCACGGCTACCATCGACGGCCCTTTCACTATCCATCAGCCCGACAGCTGGCTTATAGAATACGATATAACGTTTACCGACCCGGCGGAGGAGGAGAATTTCTATTTCCTCTCGTTCGGCGGACGCTTCAAAGGGGAATTCCTTCTCGACGGAGAAAGATTGTATAAGAATGAGTTTGTGTTTCAGGTGCTCGCTGAGATCATGAACAGCACTGTACCCGGCTGGGAACCATACTCCCTCACCGGTCTCCCCTTCTCCGACAAAGGGATAGAGGGGAAGCGCCACACTCTCCACGTCGGGGAGATTCTCCCTTTTGTCTGGAATCCCGACGACTATGTCGGCCGGGAGAGGGAGGTGACTCTCTACTCTATCTCACGTGCCTACTACGATTTCATGCTCTCTCTGATCGCCAACGACCCTGAGGATGACAGCATCCACGGAAGTTTCCTCGGGTTCGGTCTACTGGAGCCGGACGGCCTTTATTCCAACGTGAATGGGGGCACGGGCATCATCGGCAGCTGCGTGAATGAGGGAGCGACAGCCCTGATCACACGTAAACGCCCTTCCGCGAAATAATTCCCGCTTTAAGCTGATTGATCTGGCAACAGACCCTATTGAGACGCTTTTTGGAGTAAAGTTTTGTTTTAAGATAAAAACACTACTTCTGCAGTGTTGAATCCAGGTAGCCCCTGACTCGTCAAGCTATCTGGTTTTATTTTATCAGATCAAAGATAATATTTTTCTGAGGATATTACGCCACTCACCAAAAATATAGGAATTGTTCCGAATTCAATGTAGGTATTGTACCGAAATCAATGTAGGAATTGTACCGAAATCAATGTAGGAATTGTGCCGAAATCGATGTAGGAATTGTGCCAAGATTGATGTAGGAATTGTGCCGAGATTGATGTAAAAGCTGTGAAACTTGCCGATATCGGCAAGTTTCGCTATTTTTGCGGTATGTTTCAATAAAAATCATGCCGACAGATGGAGTTTGTTTCAGTTAAGGAATGGGCGGGAAGGAATGGCGTCGCGGAGAGGACGGCCAGGAATTACTGTGCGCAAGGTAAAATAGAAGGAACCTTCCGCACAGGGAAGACGTGGAATATACCGGCAGACGCAGAGTTGACAAAGCGGGCTGACAAATCATCGGTTTCTCCGCTACTGTCCGTGCTCAGAGAACAGAAAGCCGGGAAAGCCAAGGGGGGTATCTACCATCGCATACAGATTGACCTGACATATAACTCAAACCATATGGAAGGGAGCCGACTAACACACGACCAGACACGCTATATCTTCGAGACCAACACAATAGGTCTGTCGGACGGCGCAGTGAATGTGGACGATATAATCGAGACTACGAATCATTTCCGGGCAATCGACTATATCATCGACAATACCGACGGCAAACTAACCGAAACATATATCAAACACCTTCATTTCCTGTTGAAATCAGGCACCTCCGATGAGCGCAAGGACTGGTTTAATGTCGGAGACTACAAGCTACTCCCGAATGAGGTCGGCGGCAATGACACGACCGAGCCGGAAAACGTACACAAAGAGATCAAGGCTCTCCTGAAAGAATACAATTCCACAAAACGTCCCTCTTTTGAGGAGATTATCGATTTCCATCAACGGTTTGAGGCAATCCATCCTTTCCAGGACGGCAACGGGCGCGTAGGAAGATTGATAATGTTCCGAGAACTGCTCCGTTTCGGTTATGTGCCATTCATCATAACCGACGAGTTGAAAATGTTCTATTACAGAGGCCTGCACCACTGGCCCGGCATCAAGGGCTATCTCCTCGACACATGCCTGTCGGCACAGGATAATTTCAAGATGCTGCTCCGCAAATTCAGGATAAAATACGCGGACTGACAAGGAGGAGCATGCAAAAGGTTTCTCTTTCACAAACCGATAGGGATAGATTCGGATAATTTCATTAAATTTGCAGAAACGTTTATCAAACACCTAAGCTATGAGAAAATTCCTGTCTTTTATGCTGCTGATCCTCCTCACGCTCCCTGCCGCGGCGCAGGGGCGCAAGAGCGTGTCGGTGCTCGGCGACTCCTATTCCACTTTTGAGGGATACGTGGAGCCATCGACCAACGAACTGTGGTATTACGCAAAACCGAAAGCCAGCCAGACCGACGTCAACGACGTCACCCAGACATGGTGGCACCAGTTCATAACCCGCAACGGCTTCCTGCTTGAGAAAAACAACTCCTACTCCGGAGCCACCGTCTCCACCACAGGCTATCAGGGCAACGACTACTCCGAGCGCTCCTTCATAACCCGCATGAAGAACATCGGCAGCCCCGACATGATACTCGTGTTCGGAGCCACCAACGACTCCTGGGCCGGATCGCCCATCGGCGAATTTGACTGGAACAACGTGGCCGGCGGCAACATGAAGGAATTCCGACCCGCCCTCGCCTACATGCTCACATACCTTAAAAACCGCCATCCCAACGCCGAGATAATCTACATCATCAACAGCGACCTCAAACCGGAGATCACCTCATCCGTGGCCGAGGCATGCGACCGCCTCGGCATACGCCACATACAGCTCCACGACATCGACAAGACAGCCGGCCACCCCAACAGGAAAGGGATGACCCAGATCGCCGACCAGCTCACGGACTTCATCGCACGCTGACCGCCGGCAACCACACCGCCGCGCCACATCATAAGGCCGGATGCCACTTCTTCAGCATCCGGCCTTAAATACGCAAGTAAAAAGCTCAGGGGGGATCACATAAACCGCTGTCTGCAATTCAGTTTGATCCGGTGCAAATTTAAGACATAATTTATGATGCGGCAAACGCCTACGCGCCACTTCTGCAATGAAAGGCCCTTTCCGCGCCACAACGCGACAATATTCACCGCTGAAAGGCTGTTTTTTATCATCACGCGCGCCACCGGAGCCCGACCCGGCATTTATACCTTCTGGTATTTTTCGAATATTTTGTTTAATTTTGCACATGAAACAGATACCGCCCTGACGATGACCGTCAATGCCCGCGGATTCTCACCACACGACATCGCGCAAGCATCCACCACATCGCCGGCCACATCAAACCATCTCCGATACCCGACAAGACATGGAACTTATCAGCCGACATACACTAAGGACAGGCGTCATGGCCATGACGCCTCCCCTCCTCTGCCTTCTTGCGGCCTGCACGGGGAGCTCGCCCGACAAATCCCCCGCCGACCGTATAAAGGAGACTGTCGACTCCTTCGTCTTCGCCGGAGATCTCGCAAGGGCCGACTCCGCTTTCCGCGTCTCGCTGGCCCAGGCCCCCGACAGCGATTCATACTACGAGACCCTCGCAATAGGCACCTCACTCGACTACTACAACGCGCGCCTCGACAGCCTCGACGACAAGGCCGGGAGAATAGAGGCATATGCGGCTGCCAATCCAGGCTCGGAACGGCGCGACAAGGCCCTCTTCAACGCGCTCCAGGCCAAAGCCGCCTCTTTCGTGCAATACCGCTTCGACTCCGACTCCTCGATATATTACATGGAAAGGGCTATCGAAGTGGCCGGAGGCATTGAAGACCGCCATCTCCTCCTGCTCGCCTACTCCAACATAGGCGACGCCCTCAAGAACGCCGGTCATTTCGACCGGTCGATGGAATATTACATCCGGGGCGTGGCCCTCGCCGACTCTATCGGAGCTGACAGAAACGCCCGCCTGCCACTCTACATGGGAATGGCCGCCGACTTCACGAGTCTGCGAGACTTCGACAACAGCGCCGTGTGGTGGGACAAGGCCGCGGATATGCGCGACGTGATGAGCTTCAACGATCTCTTCCAGTATTACAACAACCGCGGCAACGATTACTATTACGGCAAGCAATATGCCAAGGCCCTCGACTCATATCTGGAGCTCGGGAAGATGCTCGGCGACCGTCCAGAATATGACTGGGAGCGGCATTTCTGCCGGGCCAACCTCTCCGACGTGTATCTGCGGCTCGGCATGCCGGAAAAGGCCGCTGAACTCATCGACGAGAACCTGCGCTATTTCACGGAGACCCAGCCCAACGACTACGCCGCCACCCACGTCATGACCCAGAAGATCGACTGGCTGATGATGACCGGGCAGACAGCCGCCGCTCTCGACATGCTCCGATCCCACCCTCTCGCCCCCGACACGCGTCCCGAACAGCTGTCGCTGCGGCTCGAGCTCGAGAAGAAGATATATCCCGCCGTGGGCGACTGGCAGCGGGCATTCGAGGCCCAGAACGCCTGGCAGGCTCTCGAGGACTCGATAAGAAACAGCCAGGTGCGCATGAACATCGAGACCATCAGGCGCCAGTATGAGCACGACGCGCAGATGAAGGATCTCCGCACGGCAGCTGAAGAGAAAAACCGCCAGCTATTCTACAGCTACATAATAATCATCCTCGCCGTGGTGCTCCTCGCGGCTCTGACGGCCGTGGCGATACTCTCGCGCAGGATGGCCCGCGACCGTGAGGACAAGATGATACGCAAGATCATGTCGTTGCGTATGAAAGGGCTGCGCAACCGCCTGACGCCCCATTTCATCTACAATATACTCAACAATGAGCTTGGAACTTCCCACGCCTCCGGAGAATCGGGGATATCCCGGCTCGTGCATCTGCTGCGCCAGCAGCAGATCATGGCCGACGAGATAACCGCGACCCTGGCCGAGGAGCTCGATTTCGTCGACAACTATGTGGCGCTCCGCGGCGAGACCCAGCCCTCAGGAGTGGCCTACACGAAGTCGATAGCCCAAGGCATCGACCCCGGGAAAGTGCTCCTCCCCTCGATGTCGCTCCAGATATTTGTGGAAAACGCCTTCAAGCACGGCTTCTCCACCCTGCCTCCCGACGCTCCGCGAATCCTGGAGATAAAGGCCGGTGAGAGCGACGGCCGCATATGCCTGACCGTATGCAACAACGCCGCCCAGGGCCACACCTCACCCTCCGGCGCCGAATCCACCCGTCAGGGACTGAAAATCATATCCGGCACCCTCCAGATACTCAACGACAAAAAAGACCGCAAGATCCTCTTCAGTCTCACCGACTGGACTGACAGCCCGACAGGTGCAGGCACCGCGGCCTCGCTATCCATACCCTGCGGCTTCCCGTTCCCTCCCTCTTCCATGAAATAAAAACACCATATCACCTCAATACTTAAAAACTGACTTCATTATGGGATATCCAACGGAATCATTCAAAGACCTCAGCATAGCCATTGTCGATGACGATCCCGGCGCCGTAAGGGTGCTCGGGGAGGCGCTCGCCGACACCTTCGGCATCCACTCCCCGGCCACCGGAAGAAGCACCGACGACGCCCTCACGATCATGAGGGTAGCCCGTCCCGACATCCTCTTCCTCGACATAGAGCTCAACGAAGACTCGGCCATCGACATACTCTCGAGGCTGGCGGAGGCGTCGCCCGACACCGCTATCGTCTTCTACACGGCCTATCAGAAATATCTCATCAACGCCCTCAGGACCCACGCATTCGATTTCCTCCTCAAGCCCGTCGATCCGGAGGAGCTCTCGCTCATACTCCACCGCTTCATCATCTACCGGCAGCAACTCCACGACCGCGAGTGCTCCCTGCGCCAACTGTCGCGCGACTGTATGCCGGCCGAGAGGAAAGCACTCTCCATCACTACCGTGACAAACGACCGCATAATCGTAGGCATCCAGGATATAGTCTATTTCAAATACCATAGTGAGAGAAAACTCTGGGAGGTGGTGCTCAACGATTTCCGCCACCACATACTGCGACGTCAGACCACAGCCGAGGCCATCCTCTCGCGCCATCCGGAGTTCGTGCGCACCCACAAATCCTTTATCGTCAACATATCCTACATATCAATGATCACATCCGGGAAATGCGTGCTTCTTCCCCCTTTCGACGCCTCCGCCGACATCAAGATCTCCAAGAACTACCGCAAGGATCTCCTCGACAAATTCTACGACATCTGACACTCCCCCTTTTATCCCGTGAGGATAAATCATACTCACGCAATGACGAAGTCATGAAATAAGAAGTTGCTACAATGCGAATTTTTCATTACCTTTGTCAGTGAGCAAGAAAGATCACTTAAAAACAGATAGGCTATGGAAGAGGAAAACACCTACATACGTTTTGACTGGGCGATGAAGCATATGCTCCGCGACAAGGCCAACTTCGGCATTCTCGAGGGGCTTATCTCCGTGCTTACCGGCGAAACCGTGCAGATTGTAGAGATATTGGAGAGCGAGAGCAACCAGGAGAGCGCCGACGACAAGTTCAACCGCGTGGATGTGAAGGCCAAGAACAGCAAGGGGCACCTGATCATCGTGGAGGTGCAGCTCACACGCCAGCTGTATTACCTGCAGCGCATACTCTACGGCACGTGCAAGGCCATAACCGAGCACATGAGCATCGGCGACAAATACGACCAGGTGAAGAAGGTGTACTCCATCAGCATCCTCTACTGCGATTTCGGCCAGGGCGACGACTATGTCTACCATGGCATGACCCGTTTCAAGGGGTTGCATTCAGGAAGCGACCTTGTGGTGAGCATAAGGGAGGAGGGAGTGATCATACCCCATTACCCGCACAAAGTGTTCCCGGAATACTATATCGTGCGCGTAAACGCCTACAACAAGGTTCCGGAGTCTCCTCTCGACGAATGGATGACCTATCTGAAGACGGGCAAAGTCAAAGAGGACACCGATGTTCCGGGATTACGGGAGGTAAAGAGGAAGCTACAGTATCTCGCTATGTCGCCGAAGGAGCGCCGCGCGTATGACGCCCATATGGACAATATCATGGTGCAGAACGACGTGCTCGACACAGCCCACGAGGAAGGACGCGCCGAAGGGCTCGAGGAGGGCCTGGCAAAAGGACGCGAAGAAGGCTTGGCAAAAGGACGCGAAGAGGGACTTGCGGAGGGTCAGCTGATGGAGAAGATGGCATTGGCCCGTAAGATGCTCGCCGCCGGATTCGACATAAGGCAGGTGGCTGAGATTACCGGCATTGATCCCGACCGCATTAAGGAATGAACATTAATGCGTAATGCACAATGCATGATTCATAATTCATAATGCTCTGTTGAAGATTGTTAACATTCAACATAGCATTATGTTGAATATTGTAAGTTTAACAGCAACAGCTGCTTACACTTAAAAAATAAACAAAAGAATTTGGAGGCCCGCGGCATCACGTCGCGGACCTCCTACCTACAATCTAATTTACCTTAGATAACTGAGTGTATTAATCAAAATTGGGGTTATTCTTTGTATTCGAAGGGGACTGTCTGGCGGATATCGGTCGACGAGGCGCCGATGAGGGCCTTGAACTTGCCGGGCTCCGCCACCCATGAATGGCTCTTCTCGTCGAAATACTTCAGCGCCTCCGGAAGGATCTCAAAGCTCACAGTCTTCGTCTCGCCGGGAGCCAGGCTCACTTTGTCAAAGCCCTTCAGTTCCTTCACCGGACGTAGCACTGACGACTTGAGATCGGAGATGTAAAGTTCAACAACTTCGCTCCCTTCGCGGTCTCCCTTGTTGGTGACAGGCACATCGACAGTGATCTTCCCGTCAGGACCGATCTTCGTGGAGGAAACCACCGGTTTACCATATTCAAACTGCGTATAGCTCAATCCATGGCCGAACGGGAAGAGAGCCGGGATCTTCTTCGTATCGTACCAGCGATAGCCCACGAGGATATCCTCCTTGTATTTCTGCACAGGGTTATTGCCCCAGCCCTGACGCTTGTCGCCACCTCCCATCTCAATGCCGGGATAGGATTCAGTGCCGAACGACATCGCGCCATTGTCGGCCAGACGTACAGGTATCGAGTAAGGAAGCTTACCCGAAGGATTCACCTTGCCCGAGATCACATCGGCTATGCTCGCGCCACCCATGGTGCCGAGATACGAGACATGGAGAATGGCAGGCACACTCTTCACCCACGGCATCTCGTAGGCATTGCCCGAGATGTTGGCGACAACCACGTTCGGATTAGCCTTCACAAGATCCTTTATAAGGATGCTTTGGCCAAAAGGAAGCTCATACTCCCGACGGTCAGTACTCTCGCAATCCTGCCAGGCATTCTTGTTCAGTCCGCCGATATAGATCACCACATCGGCATCCTTGGCCATCCTTACGGCCTCCTCGCGGAGAGCGGCCTGCACGGATTCAGGGATAGTGTCCTCGCGCTCATACATCGAGCGCCCGGCCTCATAACCCTTGGCATACTTCACGCCCGGACCGTAGATAGCCTTTATAGCCTCAAGCGGCGAAACATAGTCCTTTACCTTCAGTTCGGAAGAACCGCCGCCATCGGTGAGCACACGGGTGGCATTGTCGCCCACCACGAGCACATTGCGGTATTTAGCCGGATCAAGCGGGAGGATACCGCTGTTCTTAAGAAGCACGATCGACTCGTCGCCGATTCGCTTGGCGGCTGCATAATGCTCTTCTGTAGTCTTGGAGCCGAAAGGCTTGCGAGTGTTCATGGCCGTGCGGAAGATCAGGCGCAGAATGTTGCGTGCCTTATCGTCGACAGTCGACATCGGCACCTCGCCGCTCTTCAGCATGTTCAGGTAGGGATCGGCCAGATAGTAGTCGTTATATCCGAAGTCACTCTCGGAGGTGAGTCCGTTGGTAAACGATCCCATCTCTATGTCGAGGCCGTTGAGCGCCGCCTCCTTAGTGTCGTGGGCTCCCCCCCAGTCGGTTATCACGGCGCCGTCGAAATTCCACTCGCCGCGCAATATATCCTGGAGCAGACGCTTGTTGTGGCAGGCGTGCTGCCCCTCGAAGCGGTTGTAAGAGCCCATTATGCTCCACACCTTACCATCTTCCACGGCCTTCTTGAACGCCGGAAGATAGATCTCATATAGGGCGCGGTCGCTGACATCGACATCTACCGTCCCTCGCCATTTCTCCTGATTGTTGAGGGCGAAATGTTTCACGCAGGCAGCCACACCGTTCTTCTGCATCTCCGTGATGTAAGGCACGACCATCTCTCCGGCCAGATACGGGTCTTCGCCCATATACTCGAAATTACGGCCGTTGAGCGGCGTGCGGTAGATGTTGACACCCGGACCGAGCATCACATCCTTCTCCCTATAGCGGGCCTCCTCTCCGAGACTCTTGCCATATAGGGCCGACATCTCCGGATTCCAGGTGGCGGCGAGTGCGGTGAGCGCCGGGAAGGCGGTGATCGAGTCATTGGTCCAGTTGGAGTGTCCCCAGTCGTTCCAGTTTATCTCCATGCGAACGCCATGGGGGCCATCGCTCATCCAGAGCTCCGGGATACCGAGTCGTGGCACTCCGGGACTCGAGAACTTGCTCTGTGCGTGGCAAAGAGCCACCTTCTCCTCGAGGGTCATGCGGCTGAGCGCGTCTTCCACGCGCTGATCGAGCGGAGCGTCCTCGTTCTGATAGAGGGGTCTCTCCGCGAGCGCCGGCAGAGTAGCGCCGGCAAGGGTGATGGTCAGTAATAGAGATCTGATATTCATTTTGCTGTGATTGTCAAGTTTGATTCTTTAAGTGAAGGGGATGTGGCGCGTATCTTTATGTCGCCTTTCTCCCCGTCGTTTTGCACTATCAGGAGGGCCTTTCCATAGAAAGCCTTCCGCTTGTCGGATTTGAACCGTTCCAGAGATATGGGCGATCCGTTGTCGACGCCGGCGTTGAAGCCCGCGCCCTCCACGGTGAAGGTCACCTCATTGTCAGCCCACGGACAGAGGTTGCCATCATTATCGACCACCTCCACGGCCACATAGCTCAGATCGGTGCCGTCAGCGTTTATCTCCCTTCTGTCGGGAGTCAGCCGCAGGGTGTACGGTTCTCCGGCCGTGCGCACGGTGTCGTGAGCCACTTCCCTGCCCCCCTTGCGGCTCACGGCCACAAGTACTCCCGGTCTGAACGGCAGACGCCACATGGCATGATAACTCTTTCCGTCGGTAGTTCTGACCCCCTTCGACTCGCCGTCGAGAAAAAGCTCCACCTCATCGGCGTTGTTGCAGTAGGCCCAGACATCGACGTTCTCACCTTCCTTCCAGTTCCAGTGGGGAAGGAGATGGAGCACATTCTTGTCGGGACGCCACCGGCTCTGATACATATAGTAGGAGTCTTTCGGGAATCCCGCCAGATCCACGATGCCGAAATAGGAGCTGCGCGCGGGCCAGCCGAACGGCGTGGGCTCGCCAAGATAGTCAAACCCAGTCCACACAAACTGCCCCATGATGAAATCATTGTCCTCAACGTGGCGCATTGTTCCCTCGTGGGTATTCCCCCAGGGGACATGACAGTTGTCATAGCTCGAGCAGGAGAACGACGGATCCTCGAAAGGCACGTCCCAGCGCTTCGGCCAGACATACATGCTGTCGGAAGGCATCCGGTAGTAGCCGCGGGTCTGGAGGGCGGATACACTTTCCGTCACCACAAACGGCTTGCCGGGGAAATTGCGTGGCACATCCTTAAACCAATCGTCGTGATAATTAAAGCCGATTACGTCGAGAGCGCCCGAGCGGAAGAGATGATTGCCCGGATCGGGCTCGTTGCATCCGGCCGTCACAGGACGCGTGGGATCGAGCTCACGTGTCATGTCGGCGAGTTTCTTAGTCAACAGCGAGTTGACTGAGAGGGAATCCCCCTCGGAGGCGAGCATATCCTTCCCGTGGCCGAAATTGAGGATCAGGTTGGCCTGTTCAAGCGAGAGAGTATCGGCCTGGGCGTCACTCCATTGCTCGAGCACCTCATTACCGATGCTCCACATTATCACCGACGGATGATTGCGGTCGCGCACCACAAGGTCGCGCAGATCCTTCTCATGCCAGTCGGGGAAATAACGTGAGTAGTCGCGGGCCGTCTTCTTCTTGCGCCACATGTCGAAGGTCTCATCCATCACCATAAGTCCGAGCGAGTCACAGAGATCAAGGAGCTCAGGAGCCGGCGGATTGTGGGTGGAACGGATGGCATTGGCGCCCATCTCCTTCATTATCTTGAGCTGTCGGGTGATCGCGGCCTTATTGACCACGGCTCCCAAGGCACCTGCGTCGTGATGCAGGCAGACTCCGTTGAGCTTCATCCTCTCGCCGTTGAGCGCGAATCCCTTCCGGGCATCGAATTCAAGGAAGCGGAATCCTGTACGCGTGCGCTTCTCGTCTACGGTCTTTCCGTCGACAGCCACCCGGCTCACAACCGTATATAGCACCGGATCCGTCACCGACCAGAGCTGCGGATCGTTGAAAGTCATCCGCTGGCTTACGTTCTGCGAGCCTTCCCTCTTCAGACGGAGAGGCGAGGTTGAGGTGGCCACGACAAGCCCGGCAGGCGATACGATCTCTGTGGTCAAGGTTCCTTTGCGTCCTTTACGCCCGGTATTGTCAACATCGGTTATGACCGTGACGTCGACTTTTTCACGGGTCACCTTGTCCTGGCGCACGAATGTGCCCCAGAGAGCCACATGCACCGGATCAACCACGCGCAGCCACACATTGCGGTAGATTCCGCAACCGCTGTACCAGCGCGAGTTTGGTTGTTCGGCATTGTCTACCCTGACGGCGATCACGTTTTTACCGGGACGTAACCAGGGGGTCAGATCATAGCTGAAAGAAGCGTAGCCGTAGGGACGCGTGCCAAGCTCATGGCCGTTGATAAAGACTGTAGCGTTCATATACGCCCCGTCGAAATCCACATACACATCCTTTCCTTTCCATGACGGGGAATACTCGAATGTCTTGCGATACCATCCCACGCCGCCTGGGAGAGCGCCTCCGCCGGTTCCCGATGGATTTGTCTCGCTGAAATCACCCTCTATCGCCCAGTCGTGTGGGAGGTCGAGGGAGCGCCAGGAGGAATCGTCATATCCGGGAGCCGAAAGCGTCCCGGAGTCGGAAAGCGAGAAACGCCATCCCTTATTGAATGATTCCTGCCGGTTGTCAGTCCCGGCCGTCGCCGCGAAAGCGACGACCAGAGCCGACACGAGCATGAAGAACTTACTTATCATATTCTTTTGGTTGAGAGTTGAGGGTTGAGAGTTGAGGGTTGAGGGTTTAAAACTTAAACTCTAAACTTTAAACTCTAAACTCTAAACTTAAATTTTAACCTTTATCTCTTTTCCGGAGTATGTCACTTCCTGACCTTTGACATCGCGCGACCAGCCCACAGGATTCTCGGGCGACACCTTCACGATGTTGAACTTACGAGTCTTGAGCATACCGGGGAATTCACCCTTGCGGTCGCCGATGGTCAATGTGCCGGTAGCGTTGTCGTAGCTCAGGGGAATCATGGCATACTGTCCCTTCTCATAGTTGTAGTTCAGGTTCTCGTCCTCATAGATCGTGAACTCGCCGTTCTGTCCGGCATATACATAGAGGTCGATCACGTCGGCCGGCTTCTCGGCGCTCCACTGCATCTCGGGGCCGAAAGGCACGATCGAGCCGCTTCGCACATAAAGGGGCATGCGCTCGTAGGGAGCGGCCATATTGAGGGTCTGTCCCCCCTCCGACACCACCTTGCCGGTATAGAAGTCATACCAGGTGGCACCTTTCGGGAAGTATACCTCACGCGAGCGGGCACCGTAGGTATAGACGGGAGCCACGAGGAACGCGGGACCGAACATATACTCGTCCTGCACGCCGTAGGTGGTCTTGTCAGCCGTGAAGTCCATCACCACCGGACGCATCACGGTGTAATCGTCGAAATAGGTCATGCCGGCGAGAGAGTAGATATAAGGCATGAGGTCGTAGCGCAGTTTCGTGTAGTACACCACCGACTTGTAGGCCGGATGGCTCTCGGGAGCGATATTGAAGATCTCGCGGTAGGGCCACTGGCCGTGGGCACGGAAGAGGGGTGAGAACGCGCCGAACTGATACCAGCGTGTGTTGAGTTCACGCCATTCCTTAAGGTCGGCGTTCTCAGCGCCGCTCTTGAGATTCTCGGCGGCAGCCTTCACATAGCGGTCTTCCACGCAGAAACCACCGATATCCATTGTCCACCAGGGCACACCGCTCATCGAGAAGTTGAGGCCTGCGGAGATCTGTGCTTTCATATCCTCCCACCTTGTGGCGATATCACCGCTCCAGGTAGCCGTGGAGTAGCGCTGCTGGCCTGCGAATCCGGAACGTGTCAGCAGGAACACGCGTTTGTCGTGGTCCACGCCGCGCTGGCCGTTGTAGATAGCGTCGGCGTTCTCCAGGGCATAGGCGTTGAAATACTTCGTGGAGGGGCCGAGGGCCGTCGGGGTGATCAGGTCTTTGCGATACTGTATGTCGGTGCAGTCGCGGATGTTGGGCTCAGAGGCATCCATCCACCAGGCGTCGATGCCGAGAGGTACGTAGTGGTCGTTGATCTGGTTCCAGAAGAGCTTGCGCGCCTCCGGATCATATGCATCGTAGAATGAGCTGAGATAGCCGGGGCCTACCCAGTCGCGGATGCTGTCCTGCACCGGAAGCTTATACATCCAGCCGTTCTTGTCGAACTCCTTGTAATGGTCGGTGGTGACATAGAACTTAGGCCATACCGACACCATCACACGTCCGTTCATATTATGGATCGAGTCAACCATACCCTTCGGATCAGGGAATCTCTCCTTGTCGAACTCGTGGCTGCCCCATGAATCCTCTTTCCAGTGAAGCCAGTCGATGACGATGTTGTCGATAGGTATGCCGCGGCGGCGGAATTCGGCGAGAGTGGAGAGCACCTCTTCCTGAGTGTTGTATTTCTCGCGGCTCTGCCAGTAGCCCATGGCCCATTTTGGCATCACGGGAGCCTTGCCGGTAAGCTCGCGGTATCCCTTTATCACATCGTCCATGTTATCGCCATACACGAAATAGTAGTCGATGCCGTCCTGCATCTCGCCCCACCAGCTCATGTCGAGCTGATCTTTCGGGTCGCGGGGATCATACACGCGGAGGCCGCAGTATGCCACGCCGCCGTTGGGCTTCCACTCTATCTTTATGGGAGTCTTCTTCCCCGCCTCAAGGTTGCAGGAGAATTTGTAGCTGTTGGGGTTCCAGGCCGTGCGCCAGCGCTCCGGCACTATCTCCTTACCGTCGATGAACACCTTCTGATAGCCGGAATAATAGAGTATGAACTTATACTCCCCGCTCACCGAGGCCTCGATCTCACCCTCATAGGTGACATGGCTGCCTGCGAAGTTGAAATTCTCGGGCAGGTTGACCACGTGGGCCAGGTCGCCGCGCTTCAGATGTTCGAAATAAATGGAGTCTTCGCGCTGCACGAGAGTCTCTCCGGCGGGATCGGCCGGAACGTAAGTGCCGGTCAGGGCACCTTCCTTGCCATCCTTGTCGTAAAGCTTGAACACACCGCCGAGCTGCTTGTAGGGCTCGGGATTACCCCAGCGGCAGAGAGAATAGCTGTCCCAGAGTATGCCGTAGTTGTCGGTAGAGACAACGAACGGCACCGAAACCTTGGTGTTATACTGGAAAAGCTCCTCGTTCTTACCCTTATAGTTGAACTCGTCGCTCTGATGCTGGCCGAGGCCATAGATACCCTCCTCGTCATTGAGACTCTCGAACACCTGACGCACGGTGTAGCCCTTCGTGCCCTCCACCTCTATAGGGGAGAACTCACGGCCTCCTTCGGCCTCCTTCACGATAAGGCGTCCTTCCTTATTATAGAATCTTACGTCGCCCGTGGCAAGTGAGACGGTAGCCTTAACCGCCGCCGTGACAACCGACACCGTGGAGTCGGTCTCCTCCACATCGAATTTCACCTTTCCCACATGCGGGAGAACCACGAGACTGGTGTCCTGTGAGAATTCTTTGTCGGGGGTGGCTGTGACGCGTATTATCTTGTCGCCGAACACCTGCAGACGCACCTTACGCACGTCGTTATCGTTCTGCTGCGCGACGTTGACTGTGATGCCGGTGTCGTCTTTCTGGACTTTACCGGATCCGCAGGCTCCGAGGAGCCCCGCGAGAATCAATGTTGTGATCGATTGCAGTTTCATATTGTAGTTGTTTGATTTTACGATTTAAGGTTCTGACGCCCCGATTTCAAGGTATGTAAGGCGGGAGCGCCGGGCATAGGGAAACCCGTCTTATCTCTTCTGCAAAGTTACAATAAAAAAATCCCCCGCGGAGTACATATGCGTTGACTCTGCAGGGGAAATATGTTAGACGGGGAGATAAAATGTTTCCTTATACGGTGTAATTTGTTTCCTTCTCCTCACGATTCTGGTAGACGGAAGGAAGTATGCCGAATTCCTCCTTGAAATACCGGCTGAACACCTTGGGGTTGTTGAAACCGGTCTGATAGGCTATCTCCGAAATGTTGAGCTGGCTCTCGCGGAGCAGCTGTGCAGCCCTTTTCAGTCGGATCACCCTTATGAACTCTATGGGTGTCTTCCCGGTGATCAGCTTCATTTTCTTGTAGAGTCTCACCCTGCTCATCCCCATGTGGGAAGCGAGCTCCTCCACGGAGAGCTCAGGGCTGTCCATGTTGCGCGACACATATTCCACGGCCTTACCGATCATTTTCTCATCGAGCGGGGTTATCCTGATCTCCTCCGGCTCCGGATCTATGTGGCTCCGCCGCATCCCTTTCTGCGAGAGCGATATGAGCTTGTTCATCCTGAGACGCAGCAGATCGATGTTGAAAGGCTTGGTGATATAATCGTCGGCACCTAAGGTAAGGCCCTCCACCTTCGTGTCGAGATCGTGACGCGCCGTGAGGATCACCAGCGGTATGGCCGAGGTGTCGGGCGAGCTCTTAAGCCTGCGTGTCAGTTCTATGCCGTCCATACGGGGCATCATCAGGTCGGCGACTATGATGGCGGGGCAGACAGTCCTTAGTTTTTCCAGCGCCTCGATACCGTCTGACGCCGTTACCACATCGAAATCATCCTCCAGGTCTTCCTTCATCATCTCCATCATGTCGGGATTGTCATCGACCACGAGGGCCACAGGAAGACCCTTGTCCTCTTTTCCGGGACGACCTCTCCTCACCCCCTTCTCCGGTTTGTCTGACTGATCTGACTGTACTGACTGATCTGATTGGTCCGACTGGCCTGACAAGTCAGACCGGTCGGAGGCGCCCTGTTCTGACAACACCGGCATTCTCTCCGCCGAGGCATGAGACCGTAGCGGCAGGTCGATGACAAACACGCTGCCATGGTCTACGTTGTCGGTCACCCTGACCGTGCCCTCATGCAGTCTGACATATTCGCTCACCATGCTCAGGCCTATTCCGCTTCCCATGCCGGGATGTGGATCACCGTTGTCATCCACCTGATAGAAACGCTCAAAGATATGGGGCTTGTCTTTATCGCTGACTCCGGGGCCTGTGTCGGCGACTTTTATCCTGAGCATATCCTTCTCACCCTCCAGGACTTCCAGGGAGACATCCACCCTGCCTCCGGCCGGTGTGAACTTGAAGGCGTTGCCCAGAAGATTCATCAGTATCTTCTCCATCTTGTCAGGATCGAACATCATCTCGATCCTGTCGCGCGAAGAATAGAAAGTAAGGTTGATGTTCTTGCGCTCCGACAGATTGAGGAATGAACCGCACACACCCTTCGCAAAAGCCACGATATCACCCTCCGAAGGGTTGAGCTGGAGCCCTTTTATCTCCATCTTGCGGAAATCGAGCAGTTGGTTCACAAGATTGAGAAGCTTCATCGCATTGTTGCGCATCAGCGTGAGCCGCTTTGTCTGCTTCTCGTCTTTCGATTCCCTCAGCATCGTATCGAGCGGAGAGACAATAAGGGTCAACGGCGTGCGCAGATCATGGCTGACATTGGTGAAGAATTTGAATTTCAACTGGTTCATCTCCTCCTCCCTTTTGCGGGCGTCCTCCTTTCGTTTCTCTTCGAAGCGGCGCCGTTCCCGACGGCTCACCATCTTCATCACCAGATATATGGCCGCGACTGTAAGGATGGCATATATCACATAGGCCCATGCCGACGCCCAGAACGGAGGGCGCACATATATCTTAAGCTCCGCCGGCGCCTCACTCTCATAGCCGTCGCCGTTCACTGCCTTGACAAGGAGTGTGTAATGGCCCGGAGAAAGATTGGTATAAGTCACATGGTTCACACCTTGCGCACATTCAGTCCATTCCTTGCTGAACCCGACAAGTTTATAATAGAATGCCGTCTTCTCCGGGAGCACATAATTATCCGTGGCGAAACATATTGTGAATTCCTTCTGCCTGTGACTTATATCTATGCCCCGGCCGCTGTTGAGACCCCGTGTCATCACCACGTCGCCGTCGACCTCCTCACCGATGTCTATCTTCCGGCCACCCATGTAGAGGTCTGTGAACATCACTTTCGGACGCACCGTGTTGTATCGGATGTCGGCAGGGAGGAAACGGTCGATACCATAGAGTCCCCCCACCACTATCTCGCCCGACGACAGTTTGGCGAACGAACGTTGGTTGAACGCGCAGTTCTGAAAATCGTCGCGCCCGTCGTAGACATGAGGGGTGACCTGCAGGGTTCCCGTCTTCTCGTCATACATCACCTTGAGGTTTATGAGATTGCTCCCCTCCGACACCCACATCGAACCTCCGTTGTCTTCAATGACGCCGAGTATGAAGAGCTGGCTTATCTTGCCGAGCAGGCGCACATTGTGCAGCTTATTGTGCTGGCGGTCGATAACCCTGAGGCCGTTGCGTGTGGCCAGCCATACAAGGCCTCGCGAGTCTTCATACACCTGGTTGACGTTCTGACTCCCCGGACTCTCTTCCGAGGGTTTGTTGAGATATGATTTCATCTCCGCGGTGACAGGATCATAGACACTAAGACCGTAGGATGTGCCGAAATACATCTTCCCGTCGCGGGTCCTCATAGCCGACAGGACATAGTCGGAAGCGAGGCCCGAATCCGACTCCTTGAATGCCTTTGTCTCCCCGTTTGAGGGATCGATGCGATACAGTCCGCCCCCGAGGGTTCCGGCCCATATCTTTCCCTGCGGATCGGCAGAGAGCGCCCATACGTAGCATGCGTCCAGATCGGTGCCTGTCGTCACGTCAGAGAATACGCCGTCTTTCATCTTGCGCAGGCCTCGGGAGAACGATCCTATGTAAAGAGTGCCGTCAGGCATCCTGAGAAGGCTCGTGATGGCCGGAGGCTGCGCGCCGTAAGCGGGGTCCGGGACGGACTCCCTGGCGCCGGTGGCCACATTCCACCTCCATAGACCGGCATTGTCCGTGCCTATCCACATCTCGTTGCCTTCCCCTTTCACGATGCAATTGGTGTCAGGGAAATCCTCTCTGTGAAATTTATCCACGGTCTCGTTATGGAAAAACATGCCTCGCTTATATGTGCCGATCCAGAGTGTGCCCTGCGGATCTTCCATAAAGCAGTTCACGGTATTGTTGGCCGAGAGTCCCCCTTTCATGTCGACAGGGGTGAACCGGATCTCTCCCGACTGAGTCTCCACACGCTCGAGTCCGTGGTGGTCGCGCGCCACCCACAGGTTTCCCTGCCTGTCTTCAAAAAGACACTTCACCACCCCGGCACGTCCTGCGCCGGGGAGAATGGAGTTGAGCCATTTCCGCGATTTGAGATCGTAAAGCATAAGGCGCTCATTGCTTATCACCCACAGGCGCCCCGAACGGTCGGCATAGAGATCGTAGATGAACTCCCTGGTGTCGGGCACCTCGTCGGGCACCTTCACAGGACCGGAAACCTTGCATGTCTTCCCATCGACAAAAAGAAGTGAACCGTTGTTAGTCACACAAGCCACTCCTCCCGGGATCTCGATTATATCCGTGACATGCCTTCCGCTTCCGGCGGGGACAGGCACCGTCACTGACTTCCCCCCCTTCACGATACTTATACCCTTGTCTTCTATGCCAAGCCAGATATTCTTATCCTTGTCGATCATGAGAGCCGTGACATAGCCGCCTGTGCCCATCTCCTCCAGCACCGGGCCTATGTCGTCGGTCTCCTTCCCCGTATTGGGATCATAGATGCGCCATTCGGTGTCGGCCTGCACCCACAGCCTCCCCTGGGAATCCTCCTGTATGTCGTCGATATAATTGTTGAGCACGCTTGTCAATCCTCTGTCGGCCCCACGGAACGTCGACACGCCGAAGCCGTCGTAGCGGAAAAGTCCCGACGACGTACCTATCCACATGAAACCGCGACTATCTTTATAGATGGCATTGATCATGGTATTTGAGAGCTCCGGAGCGACATCGAGATGTCGCACTCCGAAACCGTATTCGGAAGCAGCTGAAGAGAGAAAGGAAACCAATAAGGCTGCAAGCAATATCAGTGGTCTTTTAGGCATAACAGATTCTCAGGTGAATGATTTCGATATGCAAAATAAACTATTCCTTATCTATTATCCAAATTACAGGTTAACTTTTATTGGTTTTATTTTACACCTATATGGTTAATATTTAAAAATTTAAACAATTTTGAGAACATTTTACTACTAAATTGTTAACATAATATAACCTTCCCACATAATTTAACACCCCTTTACGGATACAGAATATAACGCCCGCATCGCGCATATGGAGTAATTTTGCCGCCGTAAGCATGGAAAGACTCTTATCCCGGACTCCGGGCTACGTATCCCTGCGTCGCGTGATTCTACAGACCCGAATTTAAACCTAATATTTACCTGTAATAACCATCTACCCATCAATGAAAAAGACATGACCGACCATCGCAAGGCCCGTTAATTCCACCCGTCGGATATCGGCCCTTGCCGGAAGAGTGACGGCATAAGCCGTTGCCTCACCTCAACCCAAATTTCTAAACAATATTAAGAGGTTGTTTAAAAACGATTGTTAACGGAAGTGAGTTTGCGAAGGGTAATA
>ERZ836877.2028-NODE-2028-length-28112-cov-23.603022_pt1 | contig 28112 bp, 28 predicted proteins | sample MGYA00519469_ERZ836877 | MGnify/ENA primary metagenome ERZ836877 (study PRJEB31850, sample SAMEA3708809) | human gut metagenome | biome: human gut; feature: human-associated habitat; material: faeces | place: China | collected 2014 ... | reverse complement strand
CATGAGTTCAACCCTATGATGGGTCACAGAGGATGCCGTCTTGCTGTTACTTATCCGGAAATCGCTAAGATGCAGACAAAGGCAGTTATCCGTGCAGCTATCGAAGTTCAGAAGGCACATCCGGATTGGAATGTTGAGCCAGAGATCATGATCCCACTTGTATGTGAGGTTAAGGAGCTTAAGTATGTTAAGAAGACAGTTGTTGAGACTGCTGATGCTGAGATCGCTGCTGCAGGCGTAGATCTGAAGTACGAAGTTGGTACAATGATCGAGATCCCTAGAGCTGCTCTTACAGCTGATGACATCGCTAAGGAAGCTGACTTCTTCTGCTTCGGTACAAACGATCTGACTCAGATGACATTTGGTTTCTCAAGAGATGATGCTGGTAAGTTCCTCAATGCTTACTATGATGCTAAGATCTTCGAGAACGATCCATTTGCTAAGCTTGACCAGACAGGTGTTGGTAAGCTCATGGATATGGCAGTTAAGCTTGGTAAGCCAGTAAATCCAAAGCTTCATATCGGTATCTGTGGTGAGCACGGTGGAGATCCTTCATCTGTTGAGTTCTGCCACAAGATTGGTCTTGATTATGTATCATGTTCACCATTCCGTGTACCTATTGCTAGACTTGCTGCTGCTCAGGCTGCAATCGCTAATAAGTAATACACCACACATGGTAGACATTTTGATTTCGTAATCAAATAAAGGAATCCCCTATACTTCATAATGGAGTGTAGGGGATTTTTTTGCTTGACTCCATTTTGTGAATGACAAGTATATGTATTTTGTGTATACTTGATATGGTTACAAAAATTGAAATGAAGTAAAGGAACGAAAACATGGGGAGTATAATGCTGGAAGATGAACAGAAGAAAATAATCACATATCACAGAATATGGTTTATACGTCTGATTGCAATGATTGTGGCATGTCAGGCATTGAAACAGTTAATTGGTGTATCACCATTGTGGAGAGGTGAATATCCATTTGGGCTTTCTTTTTACACGAAGTATGCCAGACTTTGCAATCTGGATGATTTTGTTAAAGTGTATGGTGCAAATTTCTGGCTAGGATTGGAAGTGTTATTTACCTGCGCATTGGTGTGCTATATTCTGGCATGGATTATGCAGAAGGTAAATGAAAAAACTTCGGCGCGTCTGGATTTGTTTGCAGATGTGACAGTAATTGCAGTTTTGATTGTCGATTTTATAAGCAATCTGTATTGCTTTAAGGCACATGTCTATGCAGAACAAAGTACAGTTTTGTATTTTGTGCGAATAGCAGTGATGATAATTGTTTTGCTTATCCAAATATACGAGTATCGGCGAAATAAGAATTTGTTTGATAAGGAGAGCAAAGCGGTTCATATATCGTCTCTGGTTGTGGGAATTGCGTTCGTGTGTGTGTCCGCATTTTTCGTTGGGAAGAATTTTGTTATTTACAATAATTACAAAGCAATCTATGGTGCATATGCGAAAGAAGAACACGGTCCGGATGCAGCATATGAGGATAAAGTAATGAATTACAACGAGCGTGCAGTGGCAAATGGGGATGAACTGTTTTTCTTTCATAAAACTGAGAATGCAATCTGCAAGGTAGATAAAGAAGGCAAAATGTCGACGATCATTACGTTCGATGAGATCAAGAAGGCTTGGGAGATGGATGACATCGAGGAAACCGGCTGGCTCATCCGGTTAGATTATTATGATGGATATGTATATTTTACATATTATTTACAGGATTCCTATTTCTTAAGCCGGATAAATGTGGAAAATGGAAATGTAGATGAACCATATACAGATTCAGCTTTTTATTGCGCAATAAAAGATGGATATCTCTATTATGAGACTCCTGTAGACGATGATTATGAGTATTTTGATGTATATAGGGTAAAAATAGAGAGTCAGATAAATATAGATAAGAAGGAATTATATCTGGGAAAATTTATTGGCGAAACTTATAGTCGTGCAAAGGATTTTTATGCTGAGATTATCTATGATGATGATAGTTATTATCTGGAAGCTGTCTATAATGAGTATGGTGAAAAAAATATTAGGAAAAATGGAAACAGATATCTGTTATGTACGGATGAGAAGGGAAAGTATACGTTAAAACAGTGTGAGAAAACAGACCAGAAACAAGAGTCCGATGAAACACAGTATACGACAATATCGGAACATGTGCTGGAGTATAATTCCTATGGTGATAAACTGTTTTATCTGAAACAGGAAAATGGAAATACAGAATTGATACAGATGGATTTGAATGGCAATAATGAAAAAGTTCTAAAGCAATATGCGGATTGCTATGAATCGGTTGCATATACTGATCCGACCTACATCTTTTCAATTATGGTATGTGAGGACAAGCTTGTTGTTATGTATGAGGATCAGGAGAGCAATCCGAAGTATGATGTGGTTGGGTATTGAGAATTAAATATATATGATTATTTACGGCATAGCTGTGAAACTGGCTGATGGCCTTATGAAAGGCGTGTGGTATGCAAGGGTGAAAAGCCGGAAAACCAGATGGTTTACATGTACACATTTGTTGTCACAAACATGGATTCATTACCAGAGTATCTCATCAAATTTTACTACAAAAGAGGACTGATGGAAAACTTCATAGGAGTCCTTTGCCATTTTATGTTGCAGTGACAGGGGCTCCGTTTCATTTTGAAGAGTTAAGAGAAACGCCGACTATTAAGAGGAGGAAAAAGGATGTTGTATATAGGATCCAGAATACAGGAATATCGTAAGAAAGCCGAACTGAGTCAGGAAGAATTTGCTGATAAGATAGGTGTAAGCAGACAGGCAGTGTCCAAATGGGAGAGAGATAAGGCACATCCGGATCTTGACAGACTTGTGTGTATATGTGAGATACTTGATGTTCAGATGGATGAGCTTATATATGGAGAAGAAAGAAAAAAACAGGGTGAACTGACTCAGGAGAATCTAGCATCAAACAATATAGTGCACATGAAAAATCTTCGAGGCAGGAACCGGTTCATGAGGCTTAAAGTAATATTTGGAATTATGACAGTTATATGTATATTTTCCATTGTTATGATGGCAGTGTTGTTTGTCAGGAATGAGTGGAGCAACCATAAAGATAAAAACGATAATGTACGTGTTGAGAAGGTGTACCAGCAGTATACAAAGGCTGATCTGTGTTATTTTGATGATGATGGAAGAAAGATAATGAATACTGTATGGCTTGATGTGCCTGGAATACGGGATGGAGATTATATACAGTGTTACACAGGAAATGATAATTCAGGATTGTTTTTGAACTACAGCCTGTCGACGCTGATTTTTGTTGCGGTTTTTGTGATTGTAATGATTATCCTTCTGATACTTACAGGATCCGAGATGCAAAGAATAAAGAAAGAGGAAATACTTCAGATAATACTTGAGGATGAAAAAGCGGATGAAGAAATTTAAAAAGGTATTATATGTGATTATATCTGTCGTTATATTTGCAGGTGCAATAGCTGCTGCTTTGGATTTTATGGGCGTAATCAATCTGAAAAACCATGATCAGACAGAAGATGAGACGTTGTACTCTGAACTGTGGCATATCGTATTTAAGGGATATGCTTTTTCCGTAAAACCAGCAGGAATAGCTATTATACATGAAAGTGGCTGTCTCAACATAAGAAGTACCGACGAGTATCTGGTACAGATAGATGTTGAGGATGATTCTGCTGATGATTTTTGGAATGACAGAGACGGACGTGTACAACATATGAAGGAATCCGGCTATACGATGGAACAGTATCCCGAGAAGATTCGTGTGGATGACAGGGAGTATATAAGATATATAGTGAGCATGAAGGAGGAACGTGGCGCTGAATATGACAGTTCATATTTCTGTGTGCTCATTTCAGATGCAGGAGATGATAAACGGTTTCTCACAGTGGTAAGATTTGATGGAACAGATATAGCTGCCATGGATACTGCATCGAGAAATGATATGTATGAAAAGGCCATTGATGAGGCAGCTTGTGTTACTTCCAGTGCAGTTCCTACGGATGAGACAAATGATATGACAGGCTCATACTGGCAGGCAGATGGGTATTCAGGCACATTCAGTTCAGATGTCGTGAAAGAAGAATATACTGATGCAGAGCTTGTGGACAGCATTGCAAATGAAGATATATATGTATCCTATGAAATTCCAGAGAATTTCATACTTCTAAGAGATGATCAGACTGGGAAATCTTATTATTCTGAGGCTGATAAATCACAGGTGATAGTGTCTGTTATTCCGTATACATGGAAGAGTGCAGCTGATATGGCAGAAGACAGCAACTCTGCCGGGATTTCCAAGGTTACAGCCGAAGGACAGTATGAGGAAAAGGGAAAAATTTACTATTATTATGCCTATTCCATATTGCGTATACGGAACGGCACAAGGAAGACTTCGTATTACTTTAATGCGTATACAGATCTTGAAGATGGCAATATATACAGCATAAATGGATTTGCTGATGATTCTCCGGAGATAATGAACCCTAAGACATATACAAGGTTTATGAGCATTACTGAGGAGTGAGAAAATTAAAAAATATATATTGATTGATAAAAAGTGATAAAAATTGCAAAAATCAATCATTGCTACCACTGGTTGCATGGATGCTACTGATTTAACCTCGACAGATTTCGGGTGATAAGTGATAATAAATCCGAAAACATATTTTTATCAAGGAGGAACATACTATATGAAAAACAGAAGGATGCTGCAGCTGGGACTTGTCACAGTAGTACTTGGAATGTCTCTTGTTGGCTGTGGGACAGACGAGTCGGACAACAAAGCAGAGAAGACAGAGGCAACAGAACAGGTAACTGTAACGGAGGAAAATACTACAGGAGAAGATGCTGCTGATATATCGGCAGATGATACGGAGGATATTGCTGATACATATGATGAATCAACGGAGTTTACGCTTCCGGTATATGATGATTTCACATTGGAGCAGGGACTCAGCGAGAAATATGCAGATATGGACAACAGATCATTTGTGTACAATGGTACGAAGCTCATATTAGGAGAATCAACACTCAAGGATCTTATAGATGCAGGTATTCCATTTGATGAGAGTGACCTTAACAACAGTGGCAACAATGTAAATGTAAATTATGAAACTGAGAGGTATCAGGCATCTATCAACGATTATGTAACAATGCAGTTTAAATTTGGTAATTTCACTGACAGCGAGCAGAAGGCTGAGGACTGTGTGCTTTCATATGTGAGATATTCGCACCTCTATGTACCACAGCCGGATTATGATGCTTCCATGAATGCTGAAATCAGTGAATATATGATAGATGGAGCAAAAAAGGTACATTTTTCATTCCCTACTACCCTTACAAAGGATGAGCTGCTGGAAAATAGCAGTGAAAATGCTGAAGAGGATGGGAAAAATGTAAAGTATATGATAGAATCAGAAGTGTATATGGGTGACAGTGGATATGAGTTCGAGTTTAATGATGTAACCGGACAGCTGAAAGAGGTTCGTATAAGCTGGCTTCCATAAGTAATGATTTACTTGTGTATGTTATAAAAAAAATAAAGCAATCCCGTTTGGTATATTTTCCAAACGGGATTTTTATGTTATAGTAAAAGGCGAGAATGGGAAGAGGAAAATATATATGAAGAAAGATAAGTTGAAGATAGAGAAGAAGATATTACGATTATCTTTTTTGGGGAGCCTTTTATTTATTATAGCGGAAGGAGTTATGGCGTGGATCACGCATTCTCATTCGCTGCTTACGGACTGTTTGTTTGATGCGGCAGATCTTGTTATGATCGGACCGTTTCTTGTGCTGGTTCCGCTTCTGTATAAGCCGGTTACAGAGAAACACCCGTATGGATATTCACAGGTAGAATCGTTATTCCTGCTTGTAAAGTACAGTGTTCTTCTGGCGCTGACATGTAATTTGCTTGTGGAGAATGTAAAGCTGCTCGTGCATGGCGGACATGAGGTAAATGCTGGGAAGATTGCGGTGTTTGAGTTCCTTGTCTGCATAGGATGTGCAGTGATGTATCTCATATTGAATCATTACAGTAAGAAATATGAGTCGGAGACAATCAAAGCGGAGCTTTATATGTGGAAGCTGGATGTTGTGAGCAGTCTGGGTGTATCGGTTGCGTTTGTGGTACAGGTGTTGCTACTTCACACGAAGCTTCATTTTCTGACACCATATATTGATCCGGCAGTAGCGGCAGTGATGGCGATTTTGCTGATCCGGGAGCCGGTCGTTGTGATCTTCCAGAGCATCAAGAATCTTGTTTTGTTTGCACCGGAGGAAGAGGTATTGAACCAGATCCGTTCGATTGTAGATAAGCATATGAAGGATTATCCATACGAAGTGACATTCCTTGATGTGATCCAGACGGGACGGAAGATCTGGGTGGAAGTCTATATCGGCAACCAGACAGATGTGATACATATCAGCATCCTGCATCAGGTAAGGGATGAGATCAAGCAGGAATTAAAGCACAAATATGATCAGGTATATATCGAGATTATTCCGGATTAGAAGACATCCTTGTGGTTTCGTAAGAAACCATATCAATTCGATGAATTCCGGAAAAAAATAAGACGTATACAATTATGAAATGATTGTATACGTCCTTGTTGATGCATTAGTCGAAATACCCGATATAGTCAACCTTGTAGGATCCGTTTGGAAACAGGTAGTTGTACAGATCAATAAAATAATCATCGGTCATGCTTGCCATGAAATCAACGACAATTTCATTCGGATCCTGATTCAGGTAGTGCTCCATGTATTTATCAATATCAAAATAATGACTATATTGGTTGGCACTTCGGATATAATTAATATGATGTTTGTAAAGGATGGATGATTGGTCCATCCTTTTTGCCTGTGTGAGAAGTGCTTCATACATATCGTGGAACATCGGACGGATATTGTTGTTGTACATATCATTTAACTGCGGATTGTTATATATTGTCTGATAGTTTTCTGTTTTTGCCTTTGAAAAAGTTTCGTATACATCTTTATCCATACTGATATAAGGTTTTCCATAGCTGTGCTCTATGATGCTGACTGTCATATTATTGATAATCTGTGCATTGGTTGTGCCAAGCGTACCGGAAGTAAAGTGGTTATTATTTTCAATCAGACCAATCTTTAATGCGTCCTGCCGGTCCTTGCCAAGATATGCAATAATGTCACTGATCCGCATGATACAGCCCTCCAGTGTGCCGGGAATCTGTCGTTTGTTCGCAGAAGGATCGGTGTAGCAGTCTTCGAGATTGGTATCAAATTCTCCCCATGGATCCGTGGCAGAAAAGCGCTTTGGTTTATATTCCTGCTGCTCAAGCTCACCATTATGGCAGATGACACCGTCTAATACCTGCAGGCTTACATTCCGGAAAATCAGATGATCCAGGACACGTGCACTGTGAATATTATGATTGAACAATCGTCCGGTATGCCCGTTATAAAGTGCATTTAAGAAACGCTCCCCGGCATGTCCGAACGGAGTGTGCCCGATATCATGTCCAAGGGAAATCGCTTCAATCAGATCCAGGTTTAAGCCAAGTGTCATGCCGATAGTACGTGCGATACGGGAGACGAGCTGCACATGTAACGCACGTCTGGAGATATCGTCGTTTTTATAGCAGGAGATAACCTGTGTCTTATCCGAATAACGGTTATAATAATTGTTGTGCAGGATTTTCTCGACATCCATAACGAAAGCAGGACGCCAGAGATGCGGTTTGTCATGATCGTCAAAACGACGGATGATGGCAGAATCCGGACAGGCATATGGATTGACCCAGTGATTCGCGCGATCCTGTTCGATACGTTCTGATAAATCTTTGGATAATGTATGGTAACCGTTATTTTTATTTACAGGCATGGGGCGTTCCTTTCTTATACGTATGTGTATATATATTTTTCGCTGGAAATATCTTAGCATTTTGAAGGGAAAAAGGCAACTGCAGGGCGCATGTATCATGACATAAAATTGTAGAAAAATAGATTTTTAAGATGAAAAAAATCCGGAGAAATGATACAATAAACATTATGGATTAAAATGATATAAGGAGCTATCGTATGGAAACATGGTATTATGAAGTAGTAAGCATAGATGGAGATTATGCAAATCTCAAACGGACGGATATTGAGTCCGATGATCTGAAGCTGGTTGCAAGAGCGTTGTTGCCGGAGAATATCGGGGAAGGCTCGAAATTAAAGTATGAATTTCTACAGTATGAGTTGATCGGATGAGAGCAGGAAAGGAATGACAGCATGGAAGAGCAAATAAAAGAAAAACGGGTTTCGGATTCTCTGACAGAACAGTTTCATGAGATTCGTCCGGAACATTTAAATGGTGCAGATGTGATGTTTGGTGGAATACTGATGGGCTGGATTGACGAGGTGGCAGGTCTTACGGCTATGCGGCATTCTGAGGGACATGTGCTCACAGCATCGGTAGATAATCTGACTTTTCTGCGTAGCCTTCGTCAGCATGATATTGTCGTATTGATCGGACGCGTAACCTATGTCGGAAATTCGTCGATGGAAATCCGCGTGGATTCCTATTTAGAGAAGATAGATGGGATGCGTTATCCGGTGAACCGTGCATATCTGACACTGGTTGCATTGGATGAGGATAATAAGCCGCGGCGGGTACCAAGATTGAAATTAGAGACAGTTGTGGAAGAAGCGGAATGGGAGGCCGGAAAGAAACGCAGCGAGCTTCGGAAGCAGCGAAAGAAGGAAGGCTTTTAGAATAGGAGTTTATCAATGTTAGAAAAAGTAGACGCAGTCAATAGTGTGATCAATAATTTTATCTGGGGCGTCCCGGCGATGATCTGTATTATCGGTGTTGGGTTATATTTGAGCTTTCGTACCCGGTTTTTACAGATACGGAAGTTCCCGTATGCCATGAAGGTGACATTCGGACGAATGTTCAAGAAGAAGGAAGCGGGCGACGGTGCACTCACACCGTTTCAGGCAGTTTGTACGGCACTTGCGGCAACGGTCGGAACCGGAAATGTAGCCGGTGTAGCCGGAGCCATCGCAATCGGAGGACCGGGTGCGATCTTCTGGATGTGGATATCTGCACTGCTCGGTATGTGTACGAAGTTTGCAGAGGTTACACTTGCGGTGCATTTTCGCGAGAAAAATAAAGATGGCGATTATGTCGGAGGACCGATGTATTATATTAAGAATGGATTGAAGAAGCATTGGCAATGGCTGGCGTATCTGTTCTCTGCATTTGGCGTATTGACGGTATTTGGTACGGGAAATGCAACACAGGTCAACACGATCACAACGGCGATTGACTCTGCATTGTTTAATTATAATGTAATTTCCGAGGATCAGGTTTCTACCTTGAATCTTATAATCGGAATTGTGCTGGCAATTCTGATCGCATTGATTCTGCTCGGCGGAATTAAGCGGATCGGACAGGTAACAGAGAAGTTAGTTCCATTTATGGCAGTGATGTATATCGTGCTTGCAATCGGAGTTGTGTTATTGAATGTCAAGAATGTGCCATCCGTATTTGCTTCGATCTTTGAAGGCGCATTTAACCCGGCTTCTGTGACCGGTGGAGTCGTTGGAAGCTTCTTCATGAGTATGAAGAAGGGTGTTTCCCGTGGTATCTTCTCGAACGAGGCTGGTCTTGGTACCGGTTCGATCGCACATGCATGTGCAGATACAAGAAAACCGGTAAAGCAGGGATTCTTCGGAATCTTCGAGGTATTTGTTGATACGATTGTGATCTGTACATTGACCGCGCTTGTAATCTTGTGCAGCAAAGTTCCGATTGGATATGGTCAGGCGGCTGGCGCAGAGCTTACGATTAGTGGTTTCACAGCGACTTATGGTGGCTGGGTATCCATTTTCACAGCGATTGCAATGTGTTGTTTTGCATTTTCAACAATCATCGGCTGGGGACTTTACGGTGTCCGATGTATTGAATTTCTGTTTGGTACACGGGTAAATAAACCGTTCATGCTTGTGTATTCCCTGGTTGCAATCGTTGGTGCAACGATGAATCTCGGGCTCCTCTGGAGCATCGCGGAGACATTTAACGGTTTGATGGTAATCCCGAACCTGATTGCAGTATTCCTGTTGTCAGGTGTCGTGGTGAAGATGGTGAAAGATTATTTTAATGGTATAGAAACATATTAGTGAAAGATGAGGTGGCAAAGCAGATGCAGGATACGTTGAATTGGGCAGTGCTTGGTACCGGTGTGATTGCAAATGAGATGGCGCAGGCATTGCAGAAGATGGGAAAATCATTATATGCAGTTGGAAACCGGACACATGAGAAAGCGGTTGCATTTGCTGAAAAATACGGTGTTTCCAAAGTATATGATTCGATTGATGATATGTTTTTGGATGAGAATGTAGATATCATCTATATTACGAGTCCGCATAATACACATTATGCATTTATGAAGCAGGCGCTGATGCATGGAAAGCATCTGCTTGTTGAAAAATCAATTACGCTTAACAGTAGAGAATTGGATGATATGATCGCGCTTGCGAAAGAAAAAAAGCTTGTGCTTGCAGAGGCAATGACGATCTGGCATATGCCAATCTACAAGAAGCTGTGGGATATCGTGCAAAGCGGTGAGCTTGGAAAGGTGCAGATCATCACGATGAATTTCGGAAGCTTCAAGGAATACGATATGTCAAACCGATTCTTCAATATGAATCTTGCCGGTGGCGCGATGCTTGATATCGGTGTGTATGCGCTTTCAATCGTCCGGAGTTTCCTGGATGAACAGCCGGATGAGATCGTGAGCCAGTGGAAGCCTTCTCCGACCGGCTCTGATGAGCAGGCAACAATTCTGCTCAAGAATACACAGGGGCAGATGGCGACGGTTGCACTTTCGATGCATTCGAAACAACCAAAGCGTGCGATGATCAGTCTGGAAAAAGGATATATTGAGATCATGGAGTATCCGCGTGCGGATAAGGCAGTGATTGTTGATGCCGAAAGTGGCGCGCAGACGGAGATTACAGCCGGAGATACTGCGGATGCGCTGTACTATGAGATGCAGGATATGGAACAGGCAGTAAAAAGCGGGGATGCATCCGCAATGCAGCTTGCATATTCCAGGGATGTAATGGAGATCATGACGAAGCTTCGGAAAGATTGGGGTATGAAATATCCGGGCGAAGCGTGGTAGTGTGATTAAAAGAAAGAAACAAAGGGTAACATAAATCAAAAGATAAGGAGTGAATGAAAATGGCAGAAGTAATTTTAAATAACGATAATTTTAAGGCAGAAGTCCTTGATGCAAAGGGACTCGTGCTCGTTGATTTCTGGGCGACATGGTGTGGACCGTGTAAGATGCTGGCACCAACGGTTTCTGAGATTGCAGACGAATATGAAGGAAAAGTCAAGGTCTGCACGCTCGATGTCGATCAGGCGATGGATATTGCGATGTCCTATGGTGTGGCAAGCATCCCGACATTGATTTTGTTCAAGGATGGCGAGATCGTGAAGAAGAGTGTCGGTGTGATATCCAAGACCGAAATCGAGGCAATGTGGAGCTAGAACATAGCAGATACAAAGGAAGGCAGGGCTTATGATGAAGATAGAGCATATTGCGATGTATGTGCAGGATCTGGAAAAAACAAGAGATTTTTTCGTGAAATATTTTGCAGCAAAGTCCAATGCCATGTATCATAATCTAAATACAGATTTTAAGTCTTATTTCTTGTCCTTTGACGATGGGGCACGGTTGGAAATCATGCAGAAGCCGGGTGTGGAAGCTCAGACAGAGAATCAGATGCGGACAGGATTTATCCATATGGCGATCAGTGTCGGAAGCAAAGAACAGGTAGATAAGCTGACGGAAACACTGAAGCAGGATGGATATACGGTGACAAGCGGTCCACGTACAACCGGTGACGGATATTATGAGAGCTGTGTTGTAGCGGTGGAAGGAAATCTGATTGAGATTACGGTGTAATGAGGTTGGCTGATACAGTAAATATAGGATGGTACAATATAGATAAAATATTATCTATATTGTACCATTTTTGCTTAAATTGATAATATTTTATCTATAGAAAATCTCATTTTGCACATACTATCGGAAACAAAATCAGATAGGAGATGTGGAAGATGGAACGGATAGCAACACAGTGTATTACCTATGGATTATACATGTTATCGACGGTGTGGGAGAAAAAAGCAAATGGCTGTATCATTGATACATGTATGCAGATCAGCCACGAGCCGGTACAGATTGCAATTGCGGTTTCCAATCAGAGTTATACATGTGAGTTACTCAAAAAGAGTGGGATATTTGCAGTCAGTATCTTAGATGAGACATGCACCTTCGAGACAATCAAGCATTTTGGATATCAGTCTGGAAGAGATGTTGACAAAATGAAAACACTGGAGCTTCCGGTCAATGAACAGGGAATCCCGTATCTCGGATGGCAGAGCGTGGCGATGCTTGGAGCGACGGTGACAGAGAAGATTGCCTGTGGTTCTCATACGTTATTTATTGGAACTGTGACCAAATCAAAGGTATTGAGTGAGAAAGAACCGCTCACGTATGCGGAGTATCAGAGAAGAGTGAAGATGTACACATAACAAAGGGGAGTGGCTTTACAGCCATTCCCCTTTTGTCAGGTATTGATTTCGTTCCGCACCGACTGAGATAAATTGTATCTCGTGATCAAGCAGTTTTTCAATCGTTTCTATATATCGTTTTGCATTGTCCGGCAGTTCATCATAAGAACGGCAATGCGAGATATCCTGTTGCCAGCCAGGAACGATATCGATGACAGGCAGGAGATTATCCATATTATCTGTTGGGTCAAAATCCATAATATGTTTCGTGTGCTGCAGGTATTCTGTGATAATCGGAATTTCCTTCATGGAGCTTAATACATCCAGTTTTGTCAGGGCAATCCGGTCTGCGTTCTGACATTGGAGTCCGTAACGGCTGGCAACGGCATCAAAAGGACCGACACGTCTTGGACGTCCGGTTGCAGCTCCGTATTCATTGCCGGCACGGCGAAGATCATCTTTCCATGATTCGGACATTGCTTTCTCTGCGGTAAATGGACCAGCACCGACACAGGTCGAGTATGCTTTCAGAACACCGACGACATGGGAGAGCGGAGCACCGGGGATTCCGGCACCGATCGGACCATAGGCTGAGATCGTGGATGAGCTGGATGTATATGGGAATATGCCATAGTCAATATCACGCATGGCACCAAGCTGTGCCTCCAAAAGCACTTTTTTATGGTCTGCAAGGGCATCTCTTAAGAATGCGCCGGTATCGCAGATATATGCGGAGAATGCTGCCGCCTGTTTCTCACACCAGGAGAGCAGTGCCGGATAGGACATTGGCTCCTGATGATAACAGCCGGAAAGCTCCATGTTTTTGGCATCCAGCATCATGTGCAGCCGGTTGTGTATATAGCCCTCGTTCAGATGAAGCAGATCACCAAGCCGGAGCGTTTTCTTTCTATATTTGTCGCTGTAAGCATAGGCGATACCGCGACGTGTGGAACCGAAGGCGGAACCATCTTTTTCCAGTCGGGCTTCCTCTAGTTCATCCTGCACCCGGTGCCAAGGCATAGAGATTGTGGCACGCTTGGAAAGCTTTAGATTTTCTGGTGTGATAGGAATTCCTTTCCCTCGCAGCGCCTCGATTTCCTTCGTGAGATGCTCTAAGTCAATGACCATTCCATCCCCTAAGACACATGTGACATCCGGATGCAGAATCCCGGATGGAAGCAGATTTAATACATATTTATCACGACCAACAACGACGGTGTGACCGGCGTTATTTCCGCCTTGATAGCGGACGACGATATCCGCCTGCTCTGCTAATAGATCGATGACACGACCTTTTCCTTCGTCACCCCAGTTGATACCTGTTACGGCTGTAAGCATTTGTTTGTCCTCCTTTGTTTGATAAGGTAATTTGTGTTATGTGCAGTACCGGAATGTGCGGTCCGTCAGAATTCTTGCAAAGATCAGACCGAGTGGAAGTGCAATGATGATCATAATTGCAGATGTAAACCACGAGACCGCTTCGGTAAGAGACATAATGCCAAAGTTATAAATTGCACGATATAAGTAAAGTCCCGGAACCATAATAACGATGGAAGGAACTGTAAGTGAAATCCTTGGATATCCATGATTCTGTTTTATAAAGGATGCAAGCAGTCCTGCTGTCAGTGCCCCAAGAAATGCAGCCACAGCGGCAGGAATTCCACAATGGTCTACGAGCTCCAGACGGAGTGTATTTGCGACAGCACCAATCATTGCAGCCGTGCATGCCATTGAAACAGAACTGTTGAACATCAGGGAAAATCCGAATACACCACAGAAGCTGGTAATTATCCGGAGTATAAAATGTACCCATACATTGATATGCATGTCTGCGAAAGACAGCGGCTGCAAATGTAACAGCAAAGCCATGATCCATGCAGACATGGTTGCAACCAAAACGATAATAATGGAATAAGTCAGTCGTTCCAGACCAGATCGTAGATCCAGCTTTGCAAGGTCAATGCCGCTTGTAATAAATGGAAATCCAGGGATGATAAACAGGATAGAGCATATATAACCTGCTTCGTGCACCGCGGCCACATGGAACAGCATTTCGGCAAGCTTCAGACAGATCGTGTAGATCAGACAGGCAGCCGAGATAGAAGCAGCAATGTTTAGAAATAAGGTAAAATGATGCTTGATCAGTTTTGTTCGTATGATATTACCAACACCTGCAGCAATGAATGCAAGAATCATTTCCACGGGACCGCCGCCAAGTAGAAATGTAAATGCACAGCAGGCGAGTGCTGCCGCCAGTCCTAATTTGACAGGAGAGTAAAGCGCATGGATTCTCTCGATTTCATCGAGCCTTTTATGGATTTCTTCACCGGTCAGATGGGCTTCGATATTCGGAAAGCTGTCGACGAAACGTTCCATTCGGTAAAGCTTGGATGTGTTTACGCCTGTATTTGCAATACTTAAAGATTGGGATACACAATCATTTCCATCAAAACAGTTAAACTCAATGGACATCAGACCGACATCGACCGTGCATGTTACACCGAGTTCCTTGGAAAGCTTGTTCATGGATGTACGGACACGCCATGCTCCGGTTCCACAGGAAAGCAGGATCAGACCGACACGACCGATGACGGATGCTTTTTCAATCAATCCCGCATCGGAGATAAGCACGTTGCTGTCATCACCGGTATAATCATGCCAGGGGATTTCCATGTGATTTTTTTCCATAATATCAACATAGGAAGTTGAGATCGGATCAGTGTTCTTCTTCATATAATATCGCCTCTGCTTTTGTAATATGCCGTTTTAGATTATTCAAAAAAACGGAATTTGGCAGGAAGATTCCAAGCTCGTCAAAATGCTCATTGTGTTCGAGCAGAGTATCCTGTCCGTAAAATACAAATGCCATCGGGAGTTCCTTCTCCAGCTTTACCATCAGATCCCAGACTGCGGAATAGGCTTCTGCTTCGGTTTCTTTTTGCTTGATCGTGTCTGGAAGCTCGCGAATCAGGAGAACGCCGGTGCAGGATTCCAGATTTTTCTGCTTGATGTCCATAGAATCAGATGCATATGCGTGGCTGTACCGATAAGCCTGTGCTAAGAACATATTTTGTGTTGACCCGATTTCTTTGCATACGTTCTGAAAATGATGATATTCTTTCTCGTGAACTGATTTTTTATATTCGGGCAACAGGTTTCCAGCTGTATCTGTCATGATAATCGGGTTTTTCTTTCCATCTGCATTGAAACGGTATGGAATCAGATAGGAATTCCGCAGCAGATCAAACAGTGTGTTCTGACAGATCACCATTAGAAATGCAGACAAATCCCGGTTGTGGTATGCATCAAACAAGACATTGGCAAATGTGGATGCAGAAGGGAAATTATCTGTATCGTCATTTAGCGCGAGAGAATTACAAAAGGTCTCCTGCAGTTTTTCACATGCCCATGGATCATTTAATATTTTCTGGAACAAAACATCTGCATGTTCTTCTCTTGGAAACATCGTTGTATTTTTCATAATATGCACATCCCTTCTTGCTTTTTCTTTTCGGACAGATTATACTATGCATACAGAAATAAGTAAAAAGTATAATTGATATATTGAAGATACTACTTTGATATATCAGGATGAGGAGAGGCATGAACGTAAATTTTGAATATTACAAAATCTTTTATTATGTGGCAAAATATGAGAATTTTACAAAGGCAGCGCGTGTATTGGGAAACAGCCAGCCGAATATCACACGTGCGATGAACAGCTTAGAACAGCAGATTCATAGTACACTGTTTGTTAGAACGAACCGTGGCGTGCAGCTGACGCCGGAGGGACAGCGCCTGTATACGCATGTATCTGCGGCGATGCTGCAGTTATGGGCGGCAGAGGAGGAGCTGACCGACAGTACGGGACTGACACATGGAAGTATTGCAATCGGCGCAAGTGAAACCGCCTTGAATATCTATCTGCTGGATAAGCTGAAAGAGTTCCATATGAAATATCCGGGCATCCGTCTGAAAATCTATAATCACTCAACTCCACAGGCAATCGAGGCAGTGAAAAGTGGAATGATTGATTTTGCGGTCGTGTCAACCCCGGCGGTGGTAGAAGCCCCGCTCAAGGAAATTGTATTGGAGTCTTTTCAGGAGGTATTAGTCGGCGGAAGAACGTTCATGGCACTTGGAAGTCAGGAAATATCGCTGTGGGAATTAAAAAATTATCCGCTGATATGTCTTGGACGTGAGACGATGACATTTCAATTTTATAATCAGTTGTTTTTATCATATGGACTGGAACTGTCCCCGGATACGGAGGTTGCAACGACCGATCAGATTCTGCCGTTGGTACGGCATGAGCTTGGACTTGCATTCGTTCCAAAAGCGATGGCAAGGGAATCTATAATGGAAAGAGAAATCGTGCAGATTCCGTTAAAAGAAGAAATTCCGAAACGTGATATCTGTATGGTATTGGATAACCAACATCCACTCAGCGCTGCTGCAAGACAGCTTAAGAACATGATATTGCAGGCAGTGGAGGAAGAAAAAGGGGAGTAAACAATGACACTACAACAGCTAAGATATGCAACGATGGTTGCACAGACAGGAACGATTACAGAAGCAGCGAAGAAGCTGTATATCACGCAGCCAAGCCTGACAAATGCGATTCATGATCTGGAAAAGGAAATGAACATTGTGATCTTCAACCGGACAAACAAAGGCATCACCTTGTCCAAGGAGGGGGAAGATTTCCTTGGATATGCAAGACAGGTACTGGAGCAGGCAGATATTCTGGAGGACAAATATAAGAACGGCACAGGTGGAAAGAAGCAGTTTTGTATCTCCACGCAGCATTATTCCTTTGCGGTCAATGCATTTGTCGATCTGATCAAGGAATATGGACAGGATGAATATGATTTCAGCATCCGGGAGACACAGACGTATGAGATTATCGAGGATGTGGCGCGTATGCGGAGTGAGATCGGAATCCTGTTTTTCAATAATTTTAATGAGGTTGTGCTTACGAAGATCCTGAAGTCCTATGATCTGGAGTTCCATCAGCTCTTTGTGGCAAAACCGCATGTTTTTATCAGCCGGAAGCATCCGCTTGCAGAAAATAGGGTCATCACGAATGAAGAACTGCAAAGCTATCCGTATCTGTCATTTGAGCAGGGAGAACATAATTCGTTTTATTTCTCCGAGGAAATCTTCTCCGAGACGGAACGGAAAAAGAATATCCGTGTACGTGACCGGGCAACCCTGTTCAATCTTCTGATTGGCTTGAATGGCTACACTGTATGCAGCGGTGTGATCGATAAGAAATTAAATGGTAAAGATATCATTTCCGTGCCACTTGCGGATGAAAGTGATATGCGGATCGGCTATATCACGCACAAGAAAGAAATGCTGAGTCATCTGGCTCAGACATATCTGACAGCAATAAAGAAATACTTATCTTAGAATAGTTGGAATAGCTTAAAACTATATCAAACGCGAAAAAATAGATATTATACAAATTCATTTTGTCCGATTATAATGTGAGCAAATCATAGAACATGGAGGAAATAAAATGAGTACAGGAAAGACACCATTTCGTTTTGATTATGTAGGGAGCTTTTTGAGACCAGAGGCGCTTAAGAAAGCAAGACGTCAGTTTGATGAAGGTAAGATCGGATATGAGGAGTTAAAGGTTGTTGAGGATGCAGCAATCACAGAACTTGTTCAGAAAGTAAAGGCACTTGGATATCATGTTATTACAGATGGAGAGTTCCGCCGTGCAACATGGCATCTGGATTTTATGTGGGGCTTTGACGGCATCGGTCATACACCGACCAAAACAGGACTTCCATTCCATGGAGAGGCAGCAATGGTCGACGATACATATCTGGTAGGCAGGGTTGGATTGTCCGTCAGGCATCCGTTTGTTGATCATTTCACATTTGTAAAGCAGTTTGAAGATGAAAATACCATTGCAAAGCAGACAATGCCATCACCGGCACAGTTTCTGGCGCAGTTCACAATGCCGTTTAACCGTGTGGAGACAGAGAAGTATTATGCAAATACAGAGGAGCTTGTAACAGATATTGCAAATGCATATGGAAAGGTGCTGCAGGACCTGTATGACGCAGGCTGCCGGAATGTACAGTTTGACGATTGTACATGGGGCATGATGGCAGATAAGATGGGACATCTGGCATATGGAACTACCCAGGAAGGATTGAAGGAGATTCAGAAGAACCACAAGGATATCAACAATCTGGTTATTGCAAATGCACCGAAGGATATGGTAATCAATACGCATGTATGTCGTGGTAATTTCCATTCGACTTATGCAAATAGCGGCGCGTATGATCCGGTGGCAGACATCCTGTTCGGAGAAGAGAATGTAAATGCTTACTATCTGGAGTTTGACGATGAGCGTTCCGGTGGTTTTGCACCACTTGCAAAGGTAAGCGGCGATAAGAAGGTTGTACTTGGGCTTATCACAACAAAGTCTCCAGTGCTTGAGAATAAGGATCAGGTCATTGCCAGAATCCATGAGGCAGAAAAATACATTCCGTTAGATCGCCTGTATTTAAGCCCACAGTGCGGATTCGCATCCTGTGAGATCGGCAACAAGCTGACAGAGGAGGAGCAGTGGGCAAAGCTGAAGCTTGTGAAAGAAGTGGCTGAGGAAGTCTGGGGAAAAGACGCTTAAGTTCATATTGATCATATAGATAGAAGAAAATGCCGGGATGTCTGTCCCGGCATTTCGTGTTACTTTGTTTAGTTTTTACTGCTGGTATCTGCGTTGCCTGCAGCAGATGTTTCATCTGTTAGATCCTTATCCTTTCTGTGATCGACCCAGAAGCCCCAGACTCCGGCAAGAATTGCAATTGCAGCCATAATACCAACAAGAATATTCATAAACATAGATTAAGTCCTCCATTTTTCAATTTTTAAGTACGCAAAGAAAACTATGTGCATCCATAGTCCTGCTTTTAGTCCTGATTAAACTGAAAAATAGCTGGATTTTTTTCCGTCCTGTGCATGGATATAGCATAGGATCTTCTGTTGACTGATAATTGTTTTCGACAGAATCGGTTCTGAAAAAATAGCATAGCGGGAGGCAGAAAGCTCCCGTGTATCTGGAAGTGCTGCGATAAAACGGACAGATGTTTCCGCCTGTGCCGGTCCCTGTTTTACTTCTTTTATATAAGAGGTTCTCGAAGCAAGGAGAAGCTCGCTTGTATTGATCTGTGTATTCGCAGAGATTGGAAGCTCAACACCGCTGACCGTCGACTGGGCGGTAGGTTTTGCCGCATCAAAAAAAGCATCCGCTTCCGTCTGGTTAAAGTACAGACCAGAAAACAGAATTACGATGGAAATAATGAAATTAAGCAATCTGCGATATGATTTTTGGCAGTTCATATAAGTCCCATCCTATCTTACAAATACATCCAATAAATCTGTAGTTCATCATAGCAGATATGTGATAAAATGTGAAGTAGGTAATTGCAGTTGACAGAGGGGAAAATAAATATGGATAATAATTTTAACAAACGTAAAAGACAGAAAAAAATCGTTGTTGCAATGGATTCGTTCAAGGGAAGTCTTACTTCGCTGGAAGCAGGGAATGCAGTCAGAGACGGAATCTTAGAGCAGTACCCGGACGTTGATGTACAGATATTCCCCGTTGCCGATGGCGGCGAAGGCACGGTGGAAGCACTTACCTTCGGAAAGGAACATGTGCAGACGCGGACAATCTCTGTGACCGGACCAATTGGAACAGAAGTTTCGGCGAGATATACAATCTATGGACAGGCAGGAGAAAAGACGGCAGTTCTGGAGATGGCGCAGGCAGCCGGATTACCGCTTGTCCCGGAAGAAAGAAGAAATCCGATGCATACGACGACCTATGGGGTTGGTGAGATGATTCGCGATGCCATTACATGTGGCTGTCGGAAATTTATCCTTGGAATCGGCGGAAGTGCAACAAATGACGCAGGAATCGGAATGCTGCAGGCACTTGGATTTCATTTCATGGACGAAGCCGGAAGAGAAGTCGGTTATGGCGCGGAGGGATTGGCGCAGGTGCGGTCGATTACAACAGAGGATGTAATGCCGGAGCTTGCTTCGTGTACATTTCAGATTGCGTGCGATGTGACAAATCCACTGGTCGGTGCACAGGGATGCAGTGCCGTCTTTGCGCCACAAAAGGGCGCGGATGCGAAGATGATACAGGCGATGGATGCGGCGATGAACCGGTATGCAGATATTGTGGAAGATATGTACCGGAAAAATCCTGCTCTGATGGAAAATCAGCAGACTGGTTATGATGAAGCAGGCAAGAATGTTGATAAAAACGACAGGCAGAGTCACGACAAAAACCGCATGACGCCCGGTGCAGGTGCGGCTGGAGGTCTAGGCTATGCGTGTCTGATGTTCTTACATGCAGTCTTAAAGCCGGGCATTGACATCGTATTAGATGAGATACAGATTGCGCAGGCAATCAAAACAGCAGACGAAGTTATTACTGGAGAGGGAAAATTCGATGCGCAGACGTTGATGGGGAAGACACCGATTGGCGTAGCGCGGATAGCGAAGTCGTATGAAGTACCTGTCTATACATTTGCAGGGTGTTTCGGTGCAGATGTACAGACCTGTATCGACAGTGGTGTATTTGCCGGATGCTATGCGGCAAGCACTGCCAATACGGAGGAAGAAAAGCGGCTTGCAATGGAGAAAAGACACGCATATATGAACTTAAAAGCCTGCGTAAAGGCACATTTTTCTATAGAGAACCTGTAATATATGCATTGTTTTATTGTAATGGATTGGGTATAATTAAAATAATTGTATTATCTTGTTGAATATAATTAAATTAACATACTGAAAAATAGTTGTGGAATAAACATGGGGAGGCAGATAAAATGGCAGATAAAAACACAGCGGATATTGGATTTGAAAAGCAGATTTGGAATGCGGCATGTGTATTAAGGGGAAATCTGGACGCATCTGAATATAAAAGTGTAGTATTAGGTCTTATTTTCTTAAAATATATTTCCGATCGATTTGATGAAAAATATAAAGCGTTGCTTGCAGAAGGTGATGGATTTGAAGAGGATATCGATGAGTATACATCAGAAGGTATCTTCTTCGTTCCTGCCGATGCAAGGTGGAGTGAAATTGCGCGACAGGCACATACACCAGAAATTGGAACAGTGATTGATAATGCTATGCGTGCAATAGAAAAAGAAAATAAACGTCTGAAAGATATATTACCTAAGAATTTTGCACGCCCAGAGCTGGATAAACGTAGATTAGGGGAAGTTGTAGACCTCTTCACAAATATCCAGATGATTGAGCATGGAGATGAAAAGGATATCCTTGGACGTACATATGAATATTGCCTTTCTATGTTTGCGGAGCAGGAAGGTAAACGTGGTGGAGAATTCTTCACTCCATCCTGTGTTGTAAGGACACTGGTTGAGGTACTGAAACCTTTCAAAGGACGTGTCTATGATCCTGCATGTGGATCAGGAGGTATGTTTGTTCAGTCCGCACGATTTGTGGAAAAACATAGTGGAAATATTAGCAACATTTCGATCTATGGACAGGATTCGAATCCAACGACATGGAAGATGGCACAAATGAATCTGGCGATTCGAGGGATAGAGCCAGATTTGGGCGGATATGCAGCAGATACATTCTTGGATGATCGCCATCCTACTTTACGTGCAGATTATATTATGGCGAATCCTCCATTTAATCTTTCTGACTGGGGAGCAGATAAGCTGAAAGAAGATGTACGGTGGAAATATGGAATGCCACCGGCTGGAAATGCAAACTTTGCATGGCTGCAGCATATGATCCATCATCTTGCTCCGGCAGGACGGATTGGTATGGTGCTCGCAAATGGTTCTCTCTCTTCACAGTCTGGTGGAGAAGGAGAAATCCGTAAGAATATTGTTAAAGATGATCTGGTCGAATGTATTGTCGCAATGCCAACACAGCTTTTCTATACAACACAGATCCCAGTATCTTTGTGGTTCTTGAATAAACAAAAGAAACAGACGGGTAAGACGTTGTTTATTGATGCTCGTAAGATGGGAACTATGGTTAGTCGTAAACTGCGTGAGCTTACAGATGATGACATTGCAAAGATTGCAGATACATATACGGCATTTGTAGATGGAACGTTGGAAGATGTAAAAGGTTTTTGTGCAGTTGCAGATTTAGATGAGATTGAAAAGCAGGATTATATCTTAACTCCGGGACGTTATGTGGGGATTGAAGAGCAGGAAGATGATGGAGAGCCTTTCGATGAGAAAATGAAGCGCCTGACATCAGAACTTTCGGAACTTTTTGAGCAGAGCCACGAGCTGGAAGATGAGATACGGAAGAATCTGGGGGCGATTGGGTATGATATATAAGCTTATTGACATTATGGATTTAATAGGGGGAGGAACTCCTAAAACATCTCGAGAAGAATATTGGAATGGAGATATTCCATGGATATCAGTTAAGGATTTCAATAATAATCTGAGATATGTGTATAAAACAGAAAAAAGTATAACTAAAAAGGGGTTGGAGAATTCCTCGGCAAAATTATTACATAAGGGAGATATGATAATCTCAGCCAGAGGAACAGTTGGAGAAATAGCAAGTATACCATTTGATATGTCTTTTAATCAATCATGCTATGGGCTAAGGGCAAGAAAAAACATTGTAACCAATGATTTTTTGTATTATTTAATAAAATATAAAATATCAGATCTTAAAAGGCAATCACATGGATCAGTTTTTGATACTATTACGAGAGATACATTTAGAGGAATCGAAGTTAATATTCCATGTATTGAAAATCAATATAAAATTGCAAATATATTGTCAAAATTAGATTATAAAATAGAACTAAATAATCAGATAAATAGGAATTTAGGGCTTGTGGCATAAATAGGAATTTGTTGGCGATGTCGAAAGCATATTTTGAAGAATTGTTTGTTCGAAAAGCCTTGCCTAATTGGAAAGTAGGAACATTAAGTGAGATAGGAACTATTGTAGCAGGTGGAACTCCATCAAAAATGAAGGAAGAGTATTATACAGATTGCGGAATTGCATGGATTACTCCAAAGGATTTATCGGTTGATAAATCAGTGTTTATTTCGCATGGAGAGAAAGATATCACAGAATTAGGGTTGAAAAAAAGTAGTGCTATAATGATGCCTGCTGGATCGGTGCTATTTAGTTCGAGAGCGCCCATTGGTTATATTGCGATTGCAGCAAATGATGTGACAACAAATCAGGGATTTAAGTCAGTTGTGCCAAAAGAAAATGTAGGTACGGCGTATATATATTTTCTTCTACAGCAGTTATTACCTACTATAGAAAGCATGGCGTCTGGATCTACATTTAAAGAAATCTCAGGTTCTGCTATGAAAATAGTTCCTACAGTGATTCCTGATGATGATGCATTAACGACATTTGATGAGTTTTGTAAACCAATGATGAAGCAGATTCAGAAGAATGAACAGGCATCAAGGTACCTAGTTGAACTGAGAGATAGTGTACTTCCCAAGCTTATGTCGGGAGAAATTGACATTAGTGAATTGGATATTATAGAGAGGCTATGCAATTGAAACAAGTTTTGTTAATTAATGGAACATATGGTGTTGGAAAGACAACTGTAGCAAATTTAATTGTAAAAAGTGAATATCAAGAGTTTATTATGATGGATCCGGATGAATATTATTGTGAATTGGCTACAAAGGGGCTGCTTCCTTTTATTGGTTGGCCTATGCAAGCAAGTAAAATATTTTTAACATATTTTAAAAATAAGCTTGATTTTTCTTTAAAAGAAAATAATGTTGTAATTCCTGTAACAATATCAACTGAAATATGCAAAACCGAATTATATGATTACTTAAATGATACTACGGAGTTGATTCATGTGATATTATTTGCAGATGACGAAGTAGTTATTAAAAGGATAAATTATGATATTGGGCGATCAAAAGATTTTTCAAAAGAAAATTTGCATAATAATTTATTATTTATGAAGAAATATTTTTTGAATGCTAATTGGATAGATACTACAACAAAAAGTGTGGAAGAAGTAGCAAATGATATTATTAGATTGCTTCCATAGATGGTAGTAGAAAAGATAAATTTTTATTTGTATAAGAACAGAAAGGATAGTCTGAATGAGTAAAGAACTGCAAATTAGAAATAGTACAGTCGATTTCCTTGTATTTACCCGTGATGCAGGGGAAGATGGAATAGAAGTCAGAGTACAGGATCATGATGTGTGGTTGACTCAGAAGGCTATTTCAAAGTTGTTTGAGGTAGATCGAAGTGTTGTTTCCAAGCATTTGAGTAATATATTCAAAGAGGGTGAATTGGAAGAAAATTCAGTTTGTGCAAAATTTGCACAAACTGCCGATGATGGAAAGGAGTATAAGTACAAATTCTATTCATTAGCTGCAATTATTGCAGTTGGGTATCGTATAAATTCAGAAAGAGCGACGCAATTTCGTGTGTGGGCGACAAAGGTTTTAGACACATTTACAAGACAGGGATATGTTTTAGATAAGAACCGTTTAATCAATGGTCAGATTTTTGATGAGGATTATTTTGAACATTTGATTGCTGAAATACAAGAAATCCGTGCAAGTGTACGACGTTTTTGTCAGAAAATTACGGACATATATGCAACGGCTGTTGATTATGATAAGAATTCGGCATTAACAAAAGAATTTTATGCGACTGTACAAAACAAAATGCATTATGCTGTGCATGGAAATACCGCTGCGGAATTGATAGTTGCAAGAGCAGATCATAAAAAAGAACATATGGGACTAACATTGTGGAAGAATGCACCAGATGGAAAAATTGTGAAAACAGATGTATCTATTGCGAAGAACTACTTGATTAAAGAAGAACTAACCGAACTGAATGAGATTGTTACAATGTACTTAGATTATGCAACCAGACAAGCCCGTAGACATATTCCAATGACAATGGAAGATTGGAAGACAAAACTGGATGCATTTTTACGGTTTAATGATGCAGAAGTATTGCAGGATAAAGGCAAGGTGACAGCAGCGATAGCAAAAGAATTTGCTGAAAGTGAATTCGAAAAATACAGGGTACTTCAAGATACTTTATACCAAAGCGATTTTGATAGATTGGTTCAGGGGTTAGAGAATAAAGAAGATTAAAAGTTGATTGAGTTTGTATGAATTTGTCTTCATAATATTGAAAAATATACAATGGAGGAAATTCAGCATGAATCAGGAAGTAATTAACGAGGTATTATGCCAGATGATACCACATTTATCGAATGATCAAGTGGTATTATTGAAAAATGTGTTAGAGGGCGTAATGCTAAAGAATGGTATCTCATCTGAACAAACCGATGAAATGTTGGTTGATAGTTTTATTGCAGCCAAACGATTAGAAGGATGTTCGGAAAGAACATTGACATTTTATAAAAATACGATAGAAAAGATGCTTGTTGCAGTTGCAAAGAATATTAAAGCGATTACGACAGAGGATTTAAGAGGGTATTTGTCGGGGTATCAAAACGGAAATGCGGTCAGTAAAGTGACAATTGATAATATCCGAAGAAATCTGTCAAGTTTCTTTTCATGGTTAGAAGATGAAAATTATATATTAAAAAGTCCGGTAAGGCGTATTCATCGAGTAAAAGCTATGACTTCAGTGAAGGAAACATATACAGATGAAGATTTGGAACGGCTAAGGGATGGTTGCACTGAGTTGCGGGACTTGGCGATGATTGATATTCTTGCATCAACAGGGATGCGAGTTGGAGAATTGGTACGATTAAATCGTATAGATATAAATTTTAATGAAAGAGAATGTGTAGTCTTTGGAAAGGGAGATAAGGAACGGATAGTATATTTTGATGCAAGAACAAAGATACATCTTCAAAATTATTTACAGGAAAGAGTAGATGATAATCCGGCATTGTTTGTAGGGTTGAGGTCTCCATATAATCGTTTGGAAATTGGAGGAGTGGAATCAAGATTAAAAAAGCTTGGTGAGACAATTCAGGTGGAAAAAGTTCATCCGCATAAATTTCGAAGAACAATGGCAACAACTGCAATAGATAAGGGAATGCCGATTGAACAAGTGCAGAAGTTGTTAGGACATGAGAAGATAGATACAACGTTGCATTATGCTATGGTGAAGCAAAGTAATGTGAAAAATGCACATAGAAAATATATTGGGTAGGAAGGTGTATAGATGGAATTTGTTGATTTTAAGATAAAAGAAATTGCAAAAGTTACAGCAGGAGGAGACAAGCCGAAGATAGTCAGTAACAGTTATAGTAATGAAACGCCAATACCGATATATTCAAATGGCATGGAGAACGATGGGTTGTATGGATATACTAATATTCCAAAAGTTGATGCAGATACGGTGACTATATCAGCCCGCGGTGTTAATGTGGGAAAAGTATGCTATAGAGAAACCGCTTTTTTACCAATAGTAAGATTACTTTCTTTAATACCTAATAGAAGTGTTATTAACGCAAAATATATGTATTATAATTTAAAAATGATGAATATTAGTGGTACGGGGTCAGCTCAACCGCAAATAACTGTTCCTATGATTTCTGAATTAAAGATGCATATTCATAAAGATTTGATTGAACAGGAAAAAATAGCTTCTTTTCTATCTGTTTTGGATGAGAAAATAAAAAACAATAATCGAATAAATAGGAATTTGTCGGAACAGTTGAAAGCTATTTTTTCAAAGATGTTTCCTACTATTACTGATAACGGTAGTAATACATTAGAAGAAATCATCTCTTTTTCAAATGGTAAAAAGAGACCTGATACAGAGGGAAAAGTGTCGGTATATGGTGGGAATGGGATTCTTTCTTATACAGATAAATCAAATGCTGAGAACTGTGTGATTATTGGACGAGTAGGTGCTTATTGTGGTAGTTTGTACTTATCAGTTGAACCATGCTGGATAAGTGATAATGCAATTAAGGCAAAAGCAAAAAATAGTAACTCACAGATGTTTATATACTATTTATTACAGGAACTGGCTTTATCGAATAGGCATATAGGTACGAGTCAGCCATTATTAACACAGGGAATATTAAATGCAATTCCTTTCAACTGTCCTAGTGAAGAAGATGTTATTTCTTTTTGCAAGAAAGCTGATGATATTCAAAAATTAATAGATATGAATACAATAGAGAATAAACGATTATCTGAATTAAGAGATACTTTGCTTCCAAAACTTATGTCTGGTGAACTTGATGTATCTGATTTGAATATTTAGTTACTCCGACAAATGGTAATTAATCTTCATGCCGAATTTACATAATTGAAATAGAATATACGTTTGACATAAAAGCGGTTGAATGCTAATATAATATCAGAAGGTGCTACCGATAGACGGTTAGCCCTGATATTTAAGTGTAAAATAACCGCTCGGTCAGGTCAGGACAAGGGCGGTTATTTTTGTGTCTTATTATTGCTCTTAGAACCAACGGTATAACCAAGAGCAAAGCAAGTAATACATAAGCTGATTATGGCTATAAA
>ERZ836877.2016-NODE-2016-length-28260-cov-11.817337_pt1 | contig 28260 bp, 25 predicted proteins | sample MGYA00519469_ERZ836877 | MGnify/ENA primary metagenome ERZ836877 (study PRJEB31850, sample SAMEA3708809) | human gut metagenome | biome: human gut; feature: human-associated habitat; material: faeces | place: China | collected 2014 ... | reverse complement strand
ATTATAAACTCAAATAATACTGATAGTCAGAATAATAGTGAAAATGGTTCTTCTGATGAAGATAGATCTAATGAAAATGATAAAAAAAATACATCTGAAAATTTACCTATTGAAATAAATGATAAAAAAGAAAACTTTATTAAAAAGATAATAAACAAAATAAAGAAATTGTTTGTAAAAGCATAATTGTAATAAATAAGGGATAATCTTTGAAAAATAAGGTTATCTCTTATATTATTTTTGGTTTATAGGCATCCATATAAAAACCTAAATTTTAAAAAAAAGGATGGTAAAAAATGTTAAGAGAAGAGCTAAACGAAAAGGATACATGGGATTTAACAACAATATTTGCAAATAATGAGGAGTTTGAAAAGGCTTTTAATAATGCAAATATTGAAATTGAAAATATAAAAAAATATGAAAATATAATGATTAATTCTTCAGATGAATTATATCAAACTACAAAAACAATATATGAGGTTGGAGAAAAAATTGATAGAATTTATACTTATGCAAATTTAAAATATTCAGAAGATACATCAAATAATGATTCACAAACTTTAATGGGAAGAGCACAAGAGCTATATAAAAAGTTCTCTGAAGCGACAGTATTTTATGATACAAAATTGATTTCTTTAGATGAAGAGACTTTTGAAAAATATATAAGTGAAAACAAAAATTTAAGAGAATATGAAATAGTATTAAGAAATGCATATAAATATAAACCACATACATTAAGTGATTCAGAAGAAAAATTATTAGCTGTATTTCAAAAAGAAAGAGGGACTGCATCTGATATATACGAAACATTTACAGCTTCAGATTTGACATTTGGAAAAATTAAAGATGAAAATGGTAAAGAAGTTGAATTAACAGATACTAATTATAGTCTTTATATGAAATCTCAAAATCCAGAAGTTCGTAGAAGTGCATTTAAAACATTATATAAAACATATGAGCAATATCAAAATACATTTGCATCAATATATGCTGGTCAAATTGAAGTTGAAAAAACATGTGCAAAAGTACGTGGATACAAATCTGCAATGGAAGCAGCCTTATTTGCAGATGATGTAACACCAGAGGTTTATGATAATATAGTAAATAGTATATCAAATCATTTAGATGTATTGTTTAAATATTATAGAATGAAAAAACGTGTTTTAGGTTTAAATGATATGCATATTTATGATATATATGTCCCATTAATTTCAAATTTTGAAAGAAATTACACATATGATGAAGCTGTTAATGAAGTATTAGAAGCAACACATATATTTGGAGATGAATATGTAAATATACTAAAACAAGGATATAAAGATAGATGGGTAGATGTTTATCCAAATAAGGGAAAACGCGGAGGAGCTTTTTCTGGTGGTTGTGCCACAACAAATCCATTTATATTATTAAATTTTCAAGGAACTGAATATGATGTTTCTACATTAGCACATGAATCAGGTCATTCAATGCATAGCTATTTTACAAGAAAAAATAATCCATTACAATATGCTGATTATAGAATATTTGTTGCAGAAGTTCCATCAACAGTAAATGAACTTATTTTAGCATATTACAGATTAGAGCATACAGAAAATAAGCTTGAAAAACTATCAATATTAAATTCATTATTAGAGCTATATAAAGCAACAATATATAGACAAATAATGTTTGCAGAATTTGAAAAAACAACACATGAGTTATCAGAAAAAGGAGAAGTTTTAACAGCTGAATTACTTAACAAAAAATATTATGAAATAAATGAAAAATACTTTGGCGGTGAAATAATATTAGATAAGGAAATTTCATATGAATGGATGAGAATACCACATTTTTATTATAATTTTTATGTATATAAATATGCAATAGGATTAACAGGAGCGAGCAAAATAGTAAAAAGAATAAGAGCAAAAGAACCACATGCACTAGAAGATTATTTTGAATTTTTGAAAATAGGAAATAAAAAGAATCCAATAGAATCATTAAAAGTAGCAGGTGTAGATTTTACAAATACTAATGTATTTGACAGTGCAATACAAATATTTGATGAATTAATAGACGAATTCGAGAAGTTATATAAAGAACTTTAAAAAGGGGACGGTCCTTAAAATACTATATTTTAAAGTAAAAAATAAGCAATAATAAATAATTTAAAAGGGAGAAAAATATGAGTTTTCTTATGATAAATTCGAAAGTAAAACTTGGTTGTAATATATGTGATAAGTGTTGTATTAATAGAGGAGATATAAAATTAACTCCCATAAATGTTATACAAATAAGTGAATATTTAAATATATCAATACCGGATTTTTTGGAAAAATATACTAATAAATTAGAAGATGAACCACTTGAAATAGTATTAAAACCAATAGGAATTAAAAAGAGATGTATATTAAATGATGAAAAAACAAAAAAATTTAAAATAAAATTAATTCCATTTATAAAAGGATCATTAAAATTTTTTAATAATTATACAAATATTGAATTAAATAAAAAATTAATTATTGCAGATGTTTATGAATTAGGTGAAGAAAATATGAAATTTGGGATGTATTTATTTGTTGAATTATTTTGGGATAAAATAAAAATAAATAGAAAAATAAAAAAAGCAATTTATTTAGATGAAATTTGGAGATTAATTGGAGTAACATCAAATAAAGATGTTGCAAAATTTATTTATAAAATATTTAAAACAATTAGAAAATATGGTGGAAGTAGTGTAGCAATTACACAAGATATTTCAGATTTATTCAGCTTAGATAATGGAGCATATGGAAAAAGTATTCTAAATAATTCAAGTATAAAAACATTTTTTTCATTAGAAGAAGAAAATATAAAATTATTATCACAATATTCAAATATTTCAGAAAAAGAAAAAATAGAAATAAAATCTTTAAGAAGAGGAGAGTGTTTAACATTTGTTGGAGATGAACATATTTTAATAAAAATAAATGCAAGTGATTTTGAAAAAAAAATAATAGAAGAAAAAAATAATTAAAATATTTTTTGATAAGAAAGGAAAAATAAAAATGGAGTTAGAAAATAAATTAGAAAATAATATAAATAATGAATTAGAAAAAGAACAAAAAAATTTTTTTGATACTACTTTTGGAAAAATAATAAATAAAGCATTAGATTTTCGGGTTAAGGGCAATGTTACCAGATGTAATAGAGAATCAGGTTATAGAAATAAAAGATGCTTTAATAGAAAATGGAATAAAAGATGGTTTACATACAGCAACAGAATGTGTAGTTGATATTGGAAAAAGTATTTCCGGAATATTTACCGGAAAATTTGAGAATATTTCACAAGTTCAAACAGCAATTGGAAGTGGAGGAGTAATTGATACTTTTTCAGATTTAATTGATAAAGCATCAAATAAAATATATCAAAAAGGAATAATAAATAGTCAAATAAAATCTGTAATAACAGGTGGGAAAGATATAATTTTGAATAATGTTACAAGTAATATAAAAAATGAAATGAATTTTCAAGAGAGAAGTATACACAATATAAGAAAATATGTGGATAACTTTAATGAGTATTTAAAAAGCAAAGATTTTGAAGGAATGACAAAAGAATGGAAAAAAATACAGAACAATTTAAAAAGTATAATTCCTTTAGAAAATATACTAAAGCAAGTAAGACAAATTGAAAATATTTATAATTTAATAAAAAATAATGGAAATAATTTTGAGTTAAGTCAAGAAGAATTAGAAATAATAAAAAAAATATAAAGGTATGAATATACCTTTATATTTTATCTATTTTTTGTTCTTTATTTAATTTTTTACAAAAATCATTAGAATACATAACAATGTGATAAATGAAATCTGATGTTTCTGCAGAATTTACAGTTAGAATATTATTTATTTTTTGGATTGTTTCATTGTTTGTATCTTTTCCAAATAATAAATAATCAGCAGAGACACCTGTATATTTTACAACTTTTCTTAAGGTTTTTACACTTAAAGCTCTTTCGCCTCTTTCTATTTGACCTAGAAAAGAATCTGTTATATCAATTTTTTCTGAGAATTCTTCTCTATTCATTTTCATACTTTCTCTAATTCCACGTAATCTTTCACCCGTGTTTATATCATCTTGGTTAAAATGCATATAAATCTACTCCTCCAAATTTTTTTAACATTATATAGCGAATTTTGTCAACAGATAATAAGCAAAAAGCGAATATTTAAAGTAAGCATTTGTTAAAAAACAAATTTCCAAAAAATTGAAAGTTTTGTAAATATAAACAAATAGAATTAAAACGAATAAAATGGAAAAATAAGACTCAAAATATTGGAAGGTGATAAAGATGTTGAGTGATGAATTTTTGAATCAGATTTTTCGAAATAATCAAGAAAAGATAGATAGAAAAATAAGTTATGAATATCATAAAAGACTTAAATTAATAAAAGGACAAAAAAATGAAGAAAGAGAAAATATAAAACAAGGAATAATAGCAGAATTATATTACAAAGAAGGATTTAAAGATGGCATAGATTTTATAATAAAACATATGAAAAAATTATGAAAATAATTCCACAAAATCCTTGCAAAATAAGAGTTATTATAATATAATACAAAAGAAAAAAGTAATAAGAAAGAGGTAAAACAATGGAAGAAAGACAAGATGGAAATATAATCAAAAGAGATATAGATGAAGAAATGAGAACAGCCTATATAGATTATGCCATGAGTGTTATTGTTTCTAGGGCATTACCGGATGTAAGAGATGGTTTGAAACCAGTTCACAGAAGAATTTTATATGCTATGCATGAAGATGGAATTACATCAGACAAGCCTTATAGGAAATGTGCTAATACAGTAGGATCTGTATTAGGAAGATATCATCCACATGGTGATGCATCTGTATATGATGCTATGGTAAGAATGGCACAAGACTTCTCAATGAGATATATGTTAATAGATGGACATGGAAATTTTGGATCAATAGATGGTGATGGAGCTGCAGCAATGAGGTATACAGAAGCAAGAATGTCAAAAATTGCTGAGCAAATGTTAGTTGATATTGAAAAAAATACAGTTGATTTTATGCCAAACTATGATGATAGATTACAAGAACCAACAGTATTACCAACAAAAATACCAACATTATTAATAAATGGATCATCTGGTATTGCCGTAGGTATGGCAACAAATATACCACCACATAATTTAACAGAAGTTATAAATGGTATTATAAAAATCATAGATGATGATAATGTAACAGATGAACAATTAATGCAGATTATCAAAGGTCCAGATTTTCCTACAGAAGGATTAATTTTAGGTAGAGAAGGAATAAAAGAAGCTTATACTACTGGTAGAGGAAAAATTATAATGCGAGCTGAAGCTGAAATTGAAGAAATGAGTGGAAACAAGCAAAGAATTATAGTTTCATCATTACCATATCAAGTAAACAAAGCTCGTTTAATTGAAAACATAGCACACCTATGTAAAGAAAAAAGAATTGAAGGAATCTCAGAACTAAGAGATGAATCTGATAGAAATGATAGAGTAAGAATTGTAATTGAATTAAAAAGAGATACAAATGCAAATATAGTTTTAAATCAATTATATAAAAATACTCAAATGCAAGATACATTTGGTGTAATTATGCTAGCATTAGTAAATAATGAACCAAAAATCTTAACATTAAGACAATGTTTGGATTGTTATATAGATCATAGAAAAGATGTAATTTTAAGAAGAACACAATTCGATTTAGACAAAGCATTAGCAAGAGCTCATATTTTAGAGGGATTAAGAATTGCAATTGATAATATTGATGAAGTAATTGCAATTATCCGTAGTTCATATGATGATGCTAAAGAAAGATTAATGAAAAGATTTGGATTAACAGATATCCAAGCACAAGCTATTTTGGACATGAGATTAAAAACATTATCAGGATTACAACGTGAAAAAATAGAAGAAGAATATAAACAATTAATGGAATTAATAGCACATTTAAGAGCAATTCTTGCAAGCGAAAAATTAGTTTTTGATATTATAAAAGAAGAACTTATTGAAATAAGAGATAAGTTTGGAGATGAGAGAAAGACTAAAATTGTTGCGGCACAAGGTGATTTCGAAGATGAAGATTTAATTAAAGATGAACAATCTGTAATAACATTAACACATTTCGGATATATCAAAAGAATGCCAATAGATATATATAGAAGTCAAAAACGTGGTGGAAAAGGAATTATAGGTACAGCTACAAGAGAAGAAGATTTTGTAAAACAAATCTTTACTGCTTCAACACATGATATGATATTATTCTTTACAAATAGAGGAAAACTATATAAATTAAAAGGATATGAAGTTCCTGAAGCTGGTAGAACCGCAAAAGGAACAGCAATTGTTAATTTATTAAGTTTAGATCCAGGAGAAAAAGTATCTGCTGTTATACCAATTCAAAATTTTGCTGAAGGAAAATATTTATTAATGGCAACAAAGAATGGATTAATAAAGAAAACAGCATTAAAAGAATATGATTCATCAAGAACAACAGGACTTTTAGGAATAACACTAAAAGAAAATGACGAATTAATTGGAGTTCGTTTAACTGATGGAGAAGATAATGTTGTATTAGTTACAAGAAATGGATTATGTATTACATTTGATGAAAAAGAAGTTAGACCTATAGGCAGGGTTTCACAAGGTGTAATTGGAATTAGAATTGATGAAGATGATGAAGTTATTGGAATGGAATCAATTATTTCAGGTGGAAAAGCTACATTACTTGCTATTACTGAAAATGGATTTGGTAAGAGAACAGAATTAGATGAATATAGAGTACAACTTCGTGGAGGAAAAGGTGTTGTAACATATAAAATAACTCCAAAAACAGGAAAATTAGTTGGAGTTAGAATTGCAACAGATGATGAAGATGTAATGCTTATAACAGATAAAGGTACAATAATTAGATTAAAAGTTAAGGATATAAGTGTTTTAGGACGTTCAACACAAGGTGTTACTTTAATGAGAACAACAGATGGTGGAAAAGTTGTAAGTATTGAAACTTTAACTCCAGATATGGAAGATATTGAAGAATGATAAAAATAGAACTCATTAAGATAGAAAATCTTAATGAGTTCTATTTTTTACTATTTTCTTTTAAAACGTAAATCTTCACCAAAGAAATAATAAATATCATAGTAACCAACAATTCTTGATCCTATTCGTTCTTCATAATTTTTAAAGATATTATTAATATTAAGGTTAGTTGAAATTATAGTTTTTGTAACTTTATTATTTAAATTCAAGATACGAGTATTTAGTATTGTGAATAATTCACTTAGTTTCATACTGTTTAAACATTCTGTTCCCAGATCATCAATAATAAGCAAATCAGCCTCTAAAACATCTTTATAAAAGTTATCTTTATTTGTAGTTTTATATTTATTAAATTTATTATCAATAATAGTTTCTAATAAAACAGGAGCAGTTTGATAAAGTACATTTTTCCCTTTTTTTATAAGTTCATTTGCTATACAATTGGACATATATGTTTTTCCTAAACCTGTATTTCCCGTAAATAAAAGATTCTTTGAGTTTGGGTTATCAAAGTCATTTACAAATTCAATACATTTTTGTTTGATATTTAATATATTTTGTTTTGGTGATATATTAAAGTTAGTAGAAATTTCATTTGAAAATATATTTTGATTAAAATTTTCAAAGTTTTCTTTGCTTAAATTTGTCATATTAGACTTATTATATGAAATGTTTAGTAATTTTTGTTTTAAACATGAACACATTACTGTTGCTGATGTTCCAGATTTTATATATCCAGTATCTTTACATAGACAACATTCATATTTAGGTTGTAAATCATTTATTGAAAGATTATTTTTAGATAGAATCTTTTTTCTTTCTTCCTTAAGGCTTTCAATTTTTTGATGTAAGTTTTCTAAAGAAGACGAATTTCCAAATAAGATATTTTTGGTTTCATTAATTGCTACAGAATTTAATTCGTCTTCAATTTCTTGAAGACGAGGTATTTTTTTATATAATTCTACTTTTTGATGTTCAAAATTAATTTCTGCTTTACGTTTTTTCTGTTCATAATCACTTAAAAGTGATGTTAAAATATCATTAGACATTTATATCTCCTTCTATTCTTTGAATATTTGAAGCTGCAACATTAGGGGAATTAGGATTTTGATTTATTTGAAATTGATTATCATTATTTGTTTGCATATTTGAATTAGCATATAAAAATGATAAATTACTATATTGTCTTTGTTCATAAGAAGCTTTATTAACTTGCTTTTCTAATTGTTTTGTATCTTTTCTCTGTTTTTCACGTTGTTCTATAAAAGCATAAACTTCTTCAGGAGTTTTTAGACCTCTTTCATGCCAATTAGTTATAATATTATTAAAATATTCAAATGTTGGATTTGATTTGTAAACGCTACGCTTTAGAGCAATTTCAATAATATCTAAATTATAACCATAATCAAGTAACCATTTTTCGATATATGCTTCTTCATATTGTGTTAATGTTTGTTTTCCTAGTTTTTTTGCTATTGTTTTCTTTATTTTTACTAATGCATCTTGTTTTTGATAATAAGAGTCTAAATCTTCCCAAGTTTGAATTTTATTGCTTCCCCAGGCTTCTGCAACGGTTTGAACATATTTCATATTTAATGCAGAACGTCTAAAACAATAATCAAATAATGAAATTAAAACTTGATCATCAAAATTATATTTTGTAAGCCAAATATCGATATTATTATACCAAGATGGTCCCATAATACCTGAAAAATATGTATTATTGATATGTTCAATAATTTTTGCTCTAGCTTTATTTTTGGCAATATCAGCAACTTTTTCAGGAGACATTGTTAAATTTGGTTTATATAGTTTATTGAGTGTTTGTTCTTGCAAATTTGATATTATAAAACCATTTTCTTTTCTGATTATAAAACCATTTTCTTCTAAGTATGTAAAGGCATCATTAATGTCTTTTAAAGGTAATGCTAAATTTTTAGATAAGTCATTTAATTTCGCATCTTTTTCATATTTTGAAAGAAATATAATATAAAGATATACTTTTACACTTGTTGCTGGCATTTGAGATAAATATTCTGCAAAGAATATATCTGGAATGACTGTTTCAGAAAATAGTAACGGTAAATCTGATTGTGTTAGTTTCATTTTGTACCTCCTTTTGTTATATTAAAATGTCATTAGAATTATATCATGTATGGTAAGAAAATCAAGTAAAAAGTCAAAACTTTTTATATAAATATAATTTTGGTCGAATAAGATATTTTAATATATATTTAAGAACGTAAACTATAGATTCACCATTTAATCCGACTATACTAAACAATATAATTGGAAATGATAAAGATATAAAAAGAAAAATTTTAATGTCCCAATTTTTTATAAAAATGTGTAAAAGACCAAAAGTAATTGAACACCATATAACAATAAAAATTGCTGTTTGGTAATCTAAAATCCCTAATATTTTATTTTTAAAATTGTAATTTTGAGGTATTATGAATTTCATAGAAATAGTCCTTTCTAAATAAGATTAAGAGTAGTTTTCCACAATTAGTTCTATTTCTTGAAAAAGTTATTCACATTCTGTGAAATAGTTGTGGAAACACCACCTAAAAATTCGCGTGAGAATGAATTTGCTTTTATTAAAGCATAAATCGCACCAATATAAATAAATTTTATAATTAGATTTCCAGATGAATAATCCATAGAAAATAATATTAATAAAACAAGTGATACTATAATTTGAATAAATAATAATGAAAATAAATTGCGAATCCATGATTTAAAGAACCAAGATGTATTTTGTAAAATTAATGATAAGAAAGCAACAGGAGTTAAAAGAATAAATATTTTTACCATTATATATCTAAAGGCATAAGTGAAAACTAAACTTAAAAGCGAAGAAGATAAAGAAATTTTTATAATACCATCTAAAGAAAAAACATCTAATGAAGAAAAAGAAATACCAATGGATTTATTTATTTCTAAAATCAATTCTGAAAAGCAAATATTTTTATTAAATAAATCTTCACCAATTCCACGAATAGCTAAAGTAATATTTGATGTAAAAGATAATATTTCTTTTATGAAAAAATATGAAAAATTAATACATATTCCAAAAATAATTATTTTAAAAATAAATTGTGATGGTTTTTCAATTTGATTATAATTAAAATGAGAAAATAAATATTTTATTGAATAATATAAAATAAATCCAAATAATAAAGAATTGCAAATTAAAATAATTCCATTGTGAGAATTTGCTCCTAATATTTTTTCAAAAAAAGAATCAGAAATTATATCTTGATTTATAAAAATAATATCATCTAAAATTTCATATAAATTATTATCAATTGAAGAAAATAAATTTTGTAAAATTGTATTAATTGTTTCAATAATTATTTGTGTAATATTTTTTGCATTTTCCATTATGCCTCCTAAAAATATTTAATAAATATTTTTTATAAATATAAAAAATTAATAATTATAAAAATAAATATTAAATTATAAAAAAATAATTTAAATAAATTATTAATTAATTAATGATTGAATTGCAGATAAAATTAAATCAGCTGCTAAAATAAATGCATAAGAAAATAATGAACCTGTAATAAGTTTTTTTCCAGTTCTTATTTTTTCTTCATCACCAAAACTAAACTTTCGCATAAGAGCTCCAGAACAAATTGCCACAGCTGCAGCGTAGATATTTTAAGAATCCATTCTTCTATCTCTTTAAATGCATCATTTACTTTATTTACCAATTTTGGAGTAGATGCAAAAGCTTGGATTGAAAAAATAAATAGTAATAATATAACTAAAATTAAGTTGAAAATAATTTTTTTCATAAAACCTCCATTCTATAAATTTTATTAATTAGAAAAAATAATTAATAGAAATAAATAATAAATTATTTAAAATATGGAAACATTTTTAATTTTTGAGGAGTTAAAATTTTTTCTCCATCAGATAAAAAAGCTAGGCAAGAAAATATTTCTAAATTTTGAGTAAAAAAATTTGTATCGAAAATAAAATCAGATTGAGTATAAGTATTATAACTTTCTGTAATATTTGAATTTTTGGAATTGAATGAATTAGTAATATAGTTAAAATATGTTTCTTTTGCGTTTTCTGATATAGTTGAAGAAGTTTTTTCTTTATCTTCTTTTCCTAATTGTTTTTGGACTTCTTCAATTGTATAAATATCATCAGTTCTAAACCATAATTTATTAATTAAATTTTGAATAATTACTTTTACAGAATTATCATCTTTTAATGTATTTTTTAGAGAAGAATAACTTTGAGTAGAAACAATATTTATACATTTTGCCTCACGGCTAAGAGAGAAAAAGTCAGCATCTGTTTTAGTAACATATTCAGCATATTCATCACAAATGAAGGCGCATGGTTTGGCCTTGTTTTTTGATAAATTATACATTACTTCAGATTGAAAATCTAATTTTAAATATGCTGAAATTAATTTTGATAAATTTTTGTATTCTGCAATATTCATATTTAATATAACAATTTTTCCACAATTTAGCATAGAGGAAAAGCCTTTAAAATTTAATTCATCTAAAGGAGCACAAAAGGTTTGGGATATATTATAATCTGAGACAAATATATTTGTAATACGTGTAATTTCAGATTTTAGTATTGCTGAGGTTCTTGAATCTAACGAATGGAATTCTTTTTCAAAAAAATCCAAAGCAGAGTTTAATTCATAAATTTGTTTATGATTAAATTTATTTTCATAAAATAAATTTTTTAATATTTTTAATTTTGAATTATAATAATCAATTTCAGTAATTAATTTATGCAATTCAATAAATGTTACATATCCATTATTATAGAATCTACAAAGTTTTATAGCTTCTGTTAAAACTTGTTCTGCTTTATCAAGCCAGAATGATTCTGAATTGTTTTCAGAGAATAATAATAAAATTGTTTTTAATCTATTAGCTAAAACAGAAGGTTTTAAGTTTGGTTTATGAAGAGGATTATATTTTATTTTTGAATTTAATCCAATTTCTATTAAATCGTTTTTTAAATTATATTTAATTAATAAATTTTTTACATATTTATAGTAATTTCCTTTTACATCCAAAATTAAAATTGGAATTTTACTATTTTTATTTAATGAATTATATTTTATAAATTGTTCTGTAAAAGGATACATTGCAGAAGATGTTTTTCCTGTTCCAATTGTTCCTGTTATTAAAAAATTTTGATATAGTCCTGATTCAGAAATAATAATATTTTTATGGGAATTAAATTCTTTCCCTATTAATAAATTAATTTGATTTTTATTTTTTGAAGAATAATTATTATTTTTTGAAATAATATTATTATTTTTTTGATAATTAAAAAGATTTTTTAAATTTTCTAATTTACCAATTAATATGTATATTAATATAAAGTTTGTATAGAAATATAAAAACCAAAAACTTGTTTTTAAAAAATTCCAAAAGGAAAAATTTTTTTGACAGATATCAAATGAAATAAATACTGAGGATATAATTATTTCAGAGGATATATAAAGAGGATGAAATAATTTTTGTGCACAAAAAAGAGAGAGGAATGTATAGAAAAAAGCAAGAACAAATTTTTTGATAAATGCTCACCTCACATTATAAAAAATAATAAATAAAATTAATTATTTATTTTTATTTATTAATTCTTTTTTTAATTTTAATTTTGAACCTTGTAAATTATGAAAAAATATAATATCCAAAAAAGTATAAATAGAATAAATAACTATAAAAAAATTAAAAAAATAAATTATAAAAAAGAGATTAATTAATTTTGAAATAAAATCACCGCCTAGCAAAAAAATAATATAATAATTTTTTTCATTTGTCTATATTTTTTTGAAAAAAATCTTATAATTTTATGACAAAATACTACAAATTTTTTATATGAATATTTTATAAATAAAATGTGAAAAAATTATGTAAATTATAAACATATACTTGATTTTTATATAAAAATGTAGTAGAATAAATAAGTTGAAAAAAGATATAATAATATAGAAAGGAAAATAAAAATGAAATTTAATAAAGATACAAAAATTGGTGAAATTTTAGAGATTGCACCAGAAAAAGCAGATATATTAATTGAAATTGGAATGCATTGTTTAGGATGTCCTGCATCACAAATGGAAACATTGGAAGAAGCTTGTGAAGTACATGGAATTGATGTTGAAGAAGTTGTAAAGAAATTGAATGAAGAAGAGTAAAGTTGATAACTTTTTGACATGATACAACAAAAAATAAAAAAATTTAAAAAATTTTAAAAAAATGTATTGACAAATGAATCTGATTGTAGTATTATAATTAAGCAATGTTCAATACATTGTTTACGGGCTATTAGCTCAGGTGGTAGAGCACTTGACTTTTAATCAAGTTGTCCCGCGTTCGAGTCGCGGATAGCTCACCAAAGATTAAAAAGAATTCTAATGTGAAATATAATTAGAATTCTCTCATTTATATGGCCCCGTGGTCAAGCGGTTAAGACACCGCCCTTTCACGGCGGAGTCATGGGTTCGATTCCCGTCGGGGTCACCATTGCCACTTTAGCTCAGCTGGCCAGAGCACCGCACTTGTAATGCGGGGGTCCCCAGTTCGAATCTGGGAAGTGGCTCCAAATTGTCAGTAGTTTTGCTATAAGCTTAATTATTGGCTTTTTTTTATTTTATATAATAATATAAAAAAGAAAGGTATAAAAAATGAATAAAGTTGTATTAATAACAGGGGCATCAAGAGGAATTGGAAGAGACATAGCTGAAAAACTTGCTCAAAAAGGATATCAAGTAATAGCAAATTATAATAGGTCAGAAGAAAAAGCCAAAGAATTAAAAAGTAAATATGCAAATATAGATATTTATAAAGCTGATGTTTCAAAAAGAGAAGAAGTACATAATATGATTAAATCTATATTAGAGAAATATAAAAAAATAGATGTATTAATTAATAATGCAGGAATCTCACTAACAGGTTTATTTACAGATGTTACAGATAAGGAATGGAATAAAATAATTAATAATGATTTATATTCTGTTTTTTGTACTACACAAGAAGTATTAACAAATATGATTATGAGAAAAGAAGGATGTATTATAAATATATCATCAATATGGGGAATTGTTGGGAGTTCATGCGAATCTATTTATTCTGTTGCAAAAGCTGGAGTAGATGGAATGACAAAATCATTAGCAAAAGAATTAGGACCATCAAATATTAGAGTTAATTCTATTGCACCTGGAATTATTGATACAGAAATGAATAATTGTTATTCTGCAGAAGAAATAGAAGCGATAAAAGAAGAAATTCCTCTTGAGAGAATAGGAAAAAAAGGTGATATTTCAAAATGTATAGAATGGTTAATTGAAGATGAATATACAACTGGACAAATAATTTCTATAAATGGAGGATGGGTGATTAGATAAAAAGTACTGAAATAATATTCAGTACTTTTTTATCCATTTGCAGTTGAATTCTTTTTGTAATTTCCAGATATTATTCTAGGAAGATATGTAATTATTTTATAAACTGCTAATCTTATTTTTTTACTCCAAATATATGATTTTCTGAGTTTTCGAGCAGAACCTAAAGAAACAGGTTCATCTTCTAAAGTAATTAATTCAACAGGTTGCTTTTCAATAACAAAAATATAATTTTTTCCGTCATTATTATCCCATTCATTTTTTTCGTTACAAAAACAAAAATTAAAAGTTTCAACTTCACCAATTTCAATTTCAATTTGGTAACCTAATTCTGTTTTTACCATTTGAGTTGAAGTTAAATTGTCCCAATTGTTTCCAAAACCATAATGAATAGAAACCTTTTCAGAATTGTCCTGAAAAAATTTACCTGTATATGATATTTTTATTTTACTATTTTCAACTAATTTATCAGTATTAAAGAATATATTTTTTACTAATTCCATTTTGAAAACTCCTTATCTTTTGATAGAACATATTATAATATTTTATTTTACAATATGCAAGTCTTTTTGTCAAAAAATTCATAAAACTATAAGTTATAGATTTATTAAAATAGATTGTAAAAAAGTTAAATATATGTTATTATTAATGAGAATGAAAAGGAGTTGTATATGATTGATTTAAAAGAAAAAACAGATGATATAAAAGAACTAGAAATACCAGAGATAAAAAATGAAAACAATGAAGAAAACATTGATAATCAGCAGATTGTTGTTACTGAGAAAAAGAGTAAAAAGTGGATTATAATATCAAGTTTAATAATAGTAATTATTTTATTAATTTTTTCGACAATATTTGCATTAATAAATATTGGGAACAAAAAAATTATAAAAGGAATATTAATTGAAAATATAGATGTTTCTAATTTGACAATAGAAGAGGCAAATAGTTTATTAAATGAGATTACAGATAAAGAAAAAGAAAATGAAATAATTTTTAAATATAAAGAAGTTGAAACTCCAATTACTTATGAAGCTTTAGAAGTAGAATTTGATATAAAAGAAAAAGTAGAAAAAGCATATCAGGTAGGAAGAGGAAGTAATATAATAAAAAATAATTTTGAAATCCTTTCTACATGGATTAATGGTAATAAATATGAATTAGAAGCAAGTTTTGATGAAAATGTAATAAAACAAGTTTGTGAAAATATAAATAATACTTCAGAAGATGCAATAGTAGAACCAAGTTATTATATTGAAAATGATAAATTAATTATTACACCAGGAAAAAAAGGAATTGATGTTAATGAATCTGAAGTGAAAAACATGGTAACAAATATTTTAAATATTAATTCTGAAAAAAGTACAATTTTAGAGGTTCCATTTTCTTATAAAGAACCACAGGCAATTGATTTGGAAAAGATACATAATGAAATATATAAAAAGGCACAAGATGCATATTATACAAATAATCCATTTACAATATATCCAGAAGTAAAAGGAATTGATTTTGATATAGAAAGTGCAAAATCAATAATAGAAGAAGAAAAAGAAGAATATGAAATTCCACTTATAATAACACAACCAGATAAAACAGTAAATGATATAGGAACAGAAGCGTTTCCAGATTTATTAGGAACATGTTCAACTAAATATAATGCTAGTAATACAGGAAGAACAACTAATTTAAAGTTGGCAGCTGGAAAAATAAATGGTAAGGTTTTATTAGTTGGAGATGAATTTTCATATAATCAAACTGTAGGAGAGAGAACAATTGCAGCTGGTTATAAAATGGCAGCAACTTATTCAGGTGGAAAAGTTGTAGATGGTCTTGGTGGAGGTATATGTCAAATATCTTCAACTTTATATGATGCTGTTGTGTTTGCAGATTTAGATGTAACTGTGAGAAGAAATCATCAATTTATTACTTCATATTTACCAGGAGGTAAAGATGCTACAGTTGTATGGGGATCACAAGATTTTAAATTTAAGAATTCAAGAAAATACCCTATAAGAATTACGACCACAGTTAGTGGAGGAGTTGCTACAATACAAATATGGGGACACAGGGAAGAGACAGAATATGATATTTCTATAGAAACAAAGAAAACTGCTACAATTGCATATACAACACAATATATTAATGATTCAAGTTTACCAGTAGGAACTCAAAAAGTTGTTCAAAATGGTAATAATGGCAGTAAATATGAAGCCTATAAAGTTAAAAGATTAAATGGAGAGGTTGTTTCAAGAACACTTCTTTCTAAAGATACATATAATGCAATGCAAAAAATTGTTAGAGTAGGAACAGGAAATTAAATAGTATTAAATGTCTAATAGAAAAACGATTTGATTAAAATATAAATTCATATATTGACAAAAGTTTTAAATAGTATTATAATAAGTTTGTTATATTGATATAACAAACTTATTTATTTGCACCATTAGCTCAGCTGGTAGAGCAGCTGACTCTTAATCAGAAGGTCCGCGGTTCGATCCCGCGATGGTGCACCAAAATAAAAAATAGTAGATTTAAAAATCTACTATTTTTTTGAATTCTAACGGAAACCACCGCCTCCGCCACCACCACCGAAGGAACCACCTCCTCCGCCTCCAGAAGAGAATCCACCTCCACCAGAAGAATAGCTTTCAGCTCTACTTTTTGCTGTATTTGCAGCAGAAATACCATTATTTGAACATAATGCAATATAATAAAAATTATCATATGATGTAAAATGTGATTGTTCAATTAAGTCTGGATAAAGTTCTTTAAATTGTTTTGCAACAGTTTTTGCAATTCCAAGCATTTGTGCAAATATTAGATAATCTTCAAATAAAGAAACTTCTATTGCTTCTCTTTCATGTATCAAAGTATAATCAATTAAATATTTCTTTAAACCGGCAATTTGTATGGCTTCATTTCTTATCTCAGGAGTAACTGTAAATACAGTTGATTTAAATATTTTTAAAGTTGTTTTTTCATGTGGTATTAAAAATCCATTAATAACTAAATCTTGTTTTTCTTCTTTTAAAATATTTTCAAACCAATTAAGTATTTTTGAATAATTATTTCTACACCATCTTTCAAATTCTTTATTTTCTAATATTCCGTCACCACTTGCACGATAAAGCAAGTCAAATATCTCTTTTTCTTTAACATTTGTAATTAACTCTGTTTTAGCACCATTTAAGATAATAACAGTATTTTCTTTTTTAAAGATTACACCTTGTTCTTTTTGTTCTAATTTAATTAAAGAATCTTTTAACCACTTTAATATAATTGCACCAAGTATATCTGTCTTATTTTTTAGTAATCCATAATTATATGCAATATAGTAAGCTCTAAATAAATTTCCATTACAAGGAATATCTCTATAATAATCTAAATCTAATGGCATTTTTTTACCGTTTTCTCCAAAATCAAGTGATTCAGGATTTGATTTTACAGCAATTAAAATTATAATTATTGCAAATGGTAAAATTGATATTATAAAAGAAAATAGTCCAAAAATAATATTGAAAAATGATGAGCCGTTTGATGAACTATATGAAGAATTGTCTACATAATGTTTGGCTCCATCTTCTGCCATATTTAAATAATGATTAAAATCATAATCTAATTTATTATTACAATTAAAACTTTCCAAAGGAAATTGGACTAATATTGTCATATATTCATCTGTCGCTAAATTTCCATCTGACTGCATTTCAATATAACCATCATAAACATATGCTGTTCCACCATAATTGCCATAGCCCCAAACTCCAACAGAATCTGGAATATTAAAATTAGAATGAATTTTGATATATACATTTCCAATTGAATTTGAAAAATCATATGGAATTAATGTCCAATATATCATTTGTGAATCTGAAAGTTCAGAAACGAAATTTGAGATATTGTATTTTATAGTATAAGTATGTGAACCATAAGTGCTTATTCCCCAACAAAGTTCAACACCATTTGATAATCTATTTATACCACATTTGTAAGCTTTGTCAGATAAAGTACCTGATGTATTCCAAGTTGATAGTGTAGTATATTTTGTTCCATTTTCTGAAACTGTTAAATTAGATATTTCTGAATTTCCCAAATTATAATATGGGTGATATACTTCAGTTCCTTGAGATGTTTTACATTTCCATATTTCTGTTACAGATGCATTACCATTATCATCAATGGCAATATCCATAGATATACTATTTATAGAATTTGCTTCTACTTTTGGAAATAGACTAAGCAAAATCAGTGAAAAAATAGTAAGCAAAAAAATCTTAATTGTTTTTTTCATTAAAAATCCCCTTTTTTATAAAATTTATTTTTGTAAAATATAAATTAGTCTAAATTTTCTCCTATTGTATTTTTTATTCTAGTAAGTTCTGTTTGTAAAGTAGAATAAGTATTTGAACTAATAATATGATTTCCAGAATTATAGTTATTAAGAGCCTTTTCAATATCCATAACAAGGTATTTTTGTTTATTTTTTGATGTGTTTTTATACATATATATTGGTGTATATGTAACTTTTTCAATAGATGTTTTATCTGTTTCACCATTTTTAGTTAATTCAATATTTAATATAATAGAATTACGAGTTCTTTCCTTAGTTTGACCAGACATAAAATTTCCTAGTGAATATATAACAAATCCGTCTTTTGTAGAGCCATCATCAAGAGTAATTGTCCTTTTTTCCATTGGTTGTAAAACATGTGGATGACTACCTAATATTATATCTGTACCATTTTGAAATAATAGGTTAGCAAGTCTTTCTTGCTCCTTATTTTGAGTGTTTTGGTATTCAATTCCCCAATGCATACTAACACAAATTAAATCAGGATTTTGTTCTTTTGCTAATGCTAATTGATTTAAGATTAAGTCATCACTAATTAAATTTACGGAATAGTCTCTTTGTGAAGAAACAGGAATACCATTAGTGCCGTAAGTAAAAGACAAAAATGCAATTTTTATACCATTTACATCTTTTATTAAAACTGTATTTTGTTCTTCACTACTTCTAGATGTTCCAGTATGTGAAATTCCAGCATCATCTAAATAATTTAAAGTACTAACTAATCCTTTATATCCAGTATCCATACAATGATTATTTGCAGTTGAAACAACATCAATACCAAAATCTTTTAAATTATATGCTAATTGTTCAGGAGTATTGAATGTTGGATAATTGCTATAACCTCTTTCAGCACCTGCAAAAGTTGTTTCAAGGTTTCCAATTGCAATATCAGCATTAGAAATATAATCTTTTATATCTGAAAAAACATAAGAAAAGTCATATGTAGATCCATTAAATGCATCTTGATATTGAGAATTATGGCACATTATATCACCAATAACACTCATATTTATAGTTATATCTTCTTTTTTTGGAATATCAATAACTAATTCTGTATCTTTTGTGTTTTCTGTTGGTTGAGTTTCTGAAGATGAAATTTCCTGTGTTTTTTTATTTAATGATGAAAAATGTTCAATTCCAAATAAGATTAACATTGTAAAAATGGCAATTGAAATAAATAATAAAATTTTCTTACGCATAGTTAAAATCTCCTTTCATTTTATAAACAAAATTTATCATATTACGACAAAAAAAGCAATAGTGAAAAATGTATGAAATGTCTTGTTAAAATTGTAAAATTGTGGTATAGTAGATAAGCGATAAGAAGCGGAAAAGTAAAATTAAGGAGGAGATAACATGTTAACTGCAACAGGAGTAACAGTTAGATTTGGAAAAAGAGTATTATTTGAAGATGTAAATATAAAATTTGGTAAAGGAAATTGTTATGGAATAATAGGAGCAAATGGTGCTGGAAAATCAACATTTTTAAAAGTTTTATCAGGAGAATTAGAACCAAGTAAAGGAGAAGTATCACTTGAAAAAGGAGAAAGACTTTCTATACTAAAACAGGATCACTTTGCTTTTGAAGAATATACAGTAATGGATACTGTAATAATGGGGAACAAAGAGTTATATGACATAATGAAAGAGAAAGATGCAATATATATGAAACCAGATTTTTCAGAAGAAGATGGAATGAAAGCTGCAAAATTAGAAGAAAGATTTGCAGAATTAGATGGTTGGAATGCTGAATCAGATGCAGCAATGCTTTTAAATGATTTAGGAATAATACCTGAAAATCATTATAAATTAATGAGTGAAATAGAAGCAAGAGATAAGGTAAAAGTATTGCTTGCACAGGCTCTATTTGGAAATCCAGATGTATTATTACTAGATGAACCAACAAATGACTTAGATTTAAAAAGTATTAATTGGTTACAAGAATTTTTAATTAACTTTGAAAACACTGTAATTGTAGTATCACATGATAGATATTTCTTAAACAAAGTTTGTACACATATTGCAGATGTTGACTTTGGAAAAATAAAAGTATATCCAGGCAACTATGATTTCTGGTATGAATCAAGTCAATTAGCATTAAAACAAATGAAAGAACAAAATAAGAAGAAAGAAGAAAAAATTAAAGAATTACAAGACTTTATTGCAAGATTTAGTGCTAATGCTTCAAAATCAAAACAAGCTACATCAAGAAAGAAAACATTAGAAAAAATAGAGTTAGATGAAATAAAACCATCAAATAGAAAGTATCCATATGTTGATTTTAAACCAGATAGAGAACCAGGAAAAGAAATATTACAAGTAAAAAATATATCTAAAACAATAAATGGAGAAAAAATATTGGATAATATATCGTTTACAGTAAAAACAGGTGATAAAATAGCCTTTTTAGCAGATAATGAAAATGCCAAAACAGTATTATTTCAAATAATTGCAGGTGAAATGGAACCAGATGAAGGAGAACTTATTTGGGGAACAACAATTACTAAGTCTTATTTTCCAAAAGATAATAATTATTTGTTTGATGTTGATGAAAATTTAACAGAATGGTTAAGAAAATACTCAAAAGATCCAGATGAAACATATGTTAGAGGATTTTTAGGAAGAATGTTATTTTCAGGTGATGAATCATTAAAACAAGCAAGAGTTATATCTGGTGGAGAAAAAGTAAGATGTGTACTTGCGAAAATGATGTTATCAGGTGCAAATTTCTTAATATTTGACGAACCAACAAACCATTTGGATATGGAAAGTATTACATCTGTAAATGATGGAATGAGCAAATTTAAAGGAAATATCTTATTTACATCACATGACCATCAATTAACACAAACAGTTGCAAATAGAATTATTGATATAAAAGCTGATAAGGTCATTGATAGAGAAGTTACATATAATGAATATTTAGGAATTGAATAGGTTTTAAAAGAATTTCTTATGATAAAATTCATATTGAAATTCTTTTTTTCTTAAATATTAATAAGGATTTTAATGAAAAATATATTGATTTTATAAAAGAAAATTGTTATATTAATATTAATAGTTTTATACAAAGGAGAAACTTTTATGAATTATTTAAAAAGACAAAATGGAATAACAATGATATCATTAGTTGTAACAATAATTGTTTTAGTCATATTATCTAGTATGGTTACGCATACGGGAATAAGTTCTATAAAAAATACTAGATTTGAGAGATTTAAAAATGAATTAGAAATTGTACAAAAAAATGTAGATGTTTGGTATGAACAAACAGTTGAAAAGTCAACTGATGAAATTATGCTTGGATCACCAATTACAGCAGATAGAAAGACTGAATTTGATAGTTTAATTACAAAGGTAGCGCAAATCGTTAATAATTCTGGTGATCAAAATAGTTCAAAAACAGTTACAGTAAAAACAGATATAAATAGGTATAGATATTTTGGAGAAAATGAATTTACAGATTTGCAAATAGATGGAATAGAAAATGAATATCTTATAGATATAAAAAGTCAAGTTGCTATTTTTATTGGAGGATATGAATTTGAAGATATAAAATATTATATGTTAGATCAAATTAGAGACGTAACAAGAGGTGGAAGTAGCATAGGAGAATATATAAAAATTTCTAGTTTTTCAATTGAAAGTAATATAGAAATGACATATAAAGATAAAAGAACAATTATAGCAGATATAAAACCAGAAAATGCAAATGAAGAGTTAACATGGAGCTCATCAAACACTGAAGTTGTAGATGTTAAAGGTGTTACTGGAAGTAATAATATGGCAGAATTGACTGCAAATGATCAAGGAACAGCATTAATAAGAGTTTCTAATAAAAGTTTAACAATAATTAAAGAATGCAAAGTAACAGTAAAGAAGAAGTTAGTAACAACTTTAACTGCATTTCAATCTGAGAAAGTTGAAGCAGTTGATAGATATGGAAATTGTATTGTTGTTCCAAAAGGATTTAGATATGTAGAAGGAGACAATATAAAAAATGGTATTGTTATAGAAGATGAAGAAGGAAATCAATTTGTATGGATACCAGTAAGTAACATTTCTTCTAGTGATGTATCTAATGAAAAAAATGTATTAAATTATGATGGCAGTAAATTCCTTATTTTTCTGGGAAGATACAATAAATTGTCAAATGGTTCTTTTTCACCAGAACAACTTGCAAGTGATTATTCAAAGGAATCTGAGTTGACAATAGATAATATAAAATATAGAGAAATTTCAACTTCTAGTCAAGGAACATCAGGTAGCGGAAATAGTGGAAATAATGCTACAGCATTTGATTTAAATGGATTTATAAGTAGTGTAGAGAAAAATAAAGGATTTTACTATGCAAGATATGAAGCAAGTAAAGGGTCTGATGGAAAAGCAAAATCAAAAGCAAATCAAAATGCTTGGACTGGAATAACACAACTTGAAGCATCTAGTAAAAGTAGGTCGATGTACACTACTAATAATGGTGTAAGAACAGATTTAATAAATAGTTATGCATGGTCTACTGCATTAGAATATATTAACAAAATGGGAAGTAGTGATTATATTAACAAGAAAAATACAGTGACATCAATATTAAAAACAGGGCAATCAGGAGATAAAGCTTGCAATATATATGATATGTCAGGAAATATAAGTGAATGGACGACAGAAACAGCAACAAATTCAACAGGAAAATGTACATATATAGGTGGAGGGATAGGCCAACAACAAGGAACAGCTTTTTCAAGATATGTATCAGATACAGTAAGCAAAAGTAATTCAATATCCTTTAGAGTAATAATGTATATTGATAACTAATGAAATGTGAAAATTTAGTGAAATATATTTACAAAATAAAATGCAAATGATAATATAAGTTCAAAAAAGAACTTATATTATTTTTGTCTTAGGGAACAGCTAAATTAAGACAAAATAATAAAAAATAGGAGGAAAAATTTGTGATTCAAGTAGAAAATATTACTAAAAGGTACGGAAACTTTACGGCCGTAGATGGTATAAGTTTTGATATTGATGAAGGAGAAATTGTTGGATTTTTAGGACCAAATGGAGCAGGAAAAAGTACAACGATGAATATGATAACAGGATTTATAGAGCCATCAGAGGGAAGAATTATTGTTGATGGATATGATATATCTAAAAAGCCCAAAAAAGCAAAAAGACAAATTGGATATATGCCAGAAGGAGTACCATTATATAGTGATTTGACAGTAAAAGAATTTGTTGCGTACATGGCAGACTTAAAAGGGTGTGAGAAAAAGACAAAAAAAGAAGAAATCAAGAAAGTATTAGAAGAAACAGGCTTAACAGAAGTTCAAAATAAGTTAACAAAAAATCTTTCAAGAGGTTATAAACAAAGAGTTAGTATGGCAGGTGCATTAGTAGGAAATCCGAAAGTAATAATATTAGACGAACCAACAGTTGGGTTAGACCCTAAACAAGTAACGGAAATTAGAACATTAATAAAAAATTTAGGAAAAAAACATACAGTTATATTAAGCTCACATATTTTATCAGAGGTAAGTCAAATTTGTAATAGAGTAATAATTATAAACAAAGGTAAAATAGTTGCAATAGATACTCCTGAAAATCTTGAAAATAAAGTTGCTCAAAATAATGTAGTATATGTTACAGTTGAAGATCCGGAAAACAAAATGGATAGCATAAAAGAAAAATTAAATAATATAAAAGATATACAATTTGTTGTAGAAAATGAAGATAAAACAAAAAAATATATAATTAAAGGTGAGAGAGATATAGACTTAAGAAAAGAAATATTTGAGACATTATCAAAAGAAGGAATAACAATATTTGAAATGAAAAAAGCTGATGCAACATTAGAAGACGCATTTATGAAATTAATAAATGATTCTACAAATTCAAACAATACAACAGAAGAAAATGATCAAGAGAATCAAAACGATGATAAAGACGAAAAAGAAATTAGTGAAAAAGAAAATAAAAAGGAGGACAAATAATGTTTGCAATATTAAAAAAAGAATTTAAAAGTTATTTCTTATCTCCTATAGGATATGTTGTAATAGGAATATTCTTATTTGTATTTAGCGTATTTTTCTATTTAACAGTAATAAGCAGTCCAACAGTTGATTTAGGAGCATTATATTATTATACAGCATTATATGGATTAATAATTATTGCACCGATATTAACAATGAGAATGTTTGCAGAAGAAAGAAAGTCTGGAACAGAGCAATTAATATTAACATCACCAGTAAGTATGGTTGGTGTAGTATTTGGAAAATTTATAGCAGCAATGTGTGTAATAATCATAACATTATTAGTATCATTTATGTATTTCTTTATTGTAAAATTTTTTGGAGAACCTAATCTTTCAGCAATATTAGTACATATGTTAGGATTTATATTAGTAAGTGCAGCAGCAATATCAATAGGAATGTTTGCATCAAGTATTACAGAAAATCAAATAATTGCTGGAATAATAACAATTGCATTTTTAGTAATGACATTATTTATGCAAGATCTTAATAGTTTTTTTGAAAATCTTTCTATAATGAATTTTTATAGTTATTTTCCAAGAGGAGTAATATCATTGAAAGAAATAATTGGATTAACATCATTTACAGCAATGTTTATATCATTTACAATAATTGTAATGCAAAGACGTAAATTAGTAAAATAATTTAAGAAAGGGAAAGAAAAAAATTGAAAAAGTTTTTAGAAATCATAAAAAACAAATGGCTGATAAAAGGAACTACTACTTTATTATTAGTTTTGATAGTAATAGCTTGTTATATTGGGTTAAATATGCTAGTTGAAAAAGTAAATGTTGAAAATTTAGATTTTACAGAGAAAAAATTGTATTCATTATCAGATGAAACAAAAACAAAATTAAAAGATTTAGATCAAGATGTAACAATACAATTAATAAATGCAAAAGATTATAGTTATTTAAAAGATTATGCACAAAAATATACAATATTAAATAATCGAATAAATGTTGAAGAAATATCAGATTTATCATCAAGAATAGACTTAAAAACAAAATATAACTTAAGTGATACAGATATGTTAATTGTAATAAAAGAAGGAGAAAAAGAAAAGACATTAACATCAAGTGACTTATCAACATTTGACTATTCTGCATATAAAGAAATAGATTTAACAGAAGAAGCAATTACAAATGCAATAGTAGAACTTTCAATGGATAAAAAGCCTGTGATATATGTTTTATCAAGCAAATCATATTATCAATCAGAGCAAGCATTATCAACTGTAATTCAAAAGTTAGAAGATGAATCAAATGAAGTAAAATATTTAGATATTTTAACAGCAGGAGAGGTTCCAGAAGATTGTAATTGTTTAGTAATAACAACTTTAAAAGAAGATTTAAATGAATTAGAAAGAGACAAAATATTAGAATACATAAAAAATGGTGGAAAAATAATGATGATGACATCTCAGAACATTTTAAATATAGAAACGCCAAATTTAAATGCAATACTTGCGGAATATGGAATATCAATTAATTTTGGTGCTGTTTTTGAACAAGCTACATCAAAAATGTTACAAAATGCTCCAGAATTTGTAATTGCAGATGTTTCATCTAGTTTTATGAGTAATATAAATATGGCAATGAAAATGTGTTTTGTAGATGCAGGAAGTATACAATTTCAAGATTCAGATAAGTTAAATGAATTAGGTGTAACATATGAAACAATAGCATCTACAGGTTCAACATCTTTTATTAGAACAAATTTTGATATACAATCATATTCAAGAACAGAACAAGATAGTGAAGAAGGCTCATTTATTGTTGGTGCAGATGTTGCAAAGAAAATATCTGATGATATTTCATCAGAATTGGTAATTTATTCAAGTGAAGTTAGTGCAATGGATTTACAAATACCTGTTAGTAGTCAATATTACATGTATGCTGTAGATTTGTATAATAATAAAGATATTATATTAAATTCAGTTTCACATTTGACAGAAAGAAATAATACAATAACAATAAGAAAAGATGATGATTCAGAAACATATACAGTTACTGCACAACAAGACTCAATAATAAAAATGATTATATTTATAGTACCAGTAGTAATAATAATATTGGGAGTAATTGTATGGATCATTAGAAAAAGAAGAAAATAATAAAAAAGCATTCAACTTTTAATTTAGAGTTGAATGTTTTTTTGTTATGTATAAAAGCTCATTTTTGTTAATATATTATATATATTGAGAGGTGATATATGATAGAAGTAATATCTATAACATTAGTAATAATTGGGGCATTAATTGGAGCTGGATTTGCATCTGGTCAAGAGATTTTTTCTTTTTTTTATATATATGGAAAAAATGGAATATATGGTATATTAATAATGAGTATATTAATTGGAATATTTATATATAAAAGTTTAAAAATAATTTACCAAAAGCAAGTATATAACTATAATGATTTTTTGAATTTGTTTATTAAAAATACTAAGATAAGAAATGTTATTTTGTGGATAGTTAATGTATTGTTATTAGTTTCTTTTTATATAATGGTAGCAGGATTTGGAGCATATTTCGAACAAGAGATAGGGATAAATAGAATTATAGGGAGTATTGTTTTAAATTTATTATGTGTTATTGTGTTTTTTTCAAATATAAAAGGAGTTTTGAAAGCAAGCAATCTTATTGTTCCATTTCTTATTTTTTTTATATTTTTTATCGGAATAAAAAATATTGTACAAATAAGAACTATAGATTTTCATCAAATGAAAAATAATTGGATATTAAGTATGCTTATTTATAATAGTTATAATTTTATTTTATTAATGCCAGTATTAATATCATTAAAAAAGCAAATTACTAAAGAAAAGAATATAAAGAAAGTATCTATATTAGTAACAATTATTATATTAATTCTATCAATAAATATATTTTTCCTATTATTAAATGCAAATATAAAAGAAATTGAAAATCAAGAAATGCCAATTGTATATATAATAAGTAATTATTTTAATAAGTATAAAAAAATATATGCATTTATAGTTTTAGCTTCAATTTTTACAACAGCAATTTCTGTTGGAATAGGTTTTCTTCAGAATATAAGTAAAAATAGTAATAGTTATCCACAATTTGTGCTATTTATGTGTATAACGAGTTTGCTTATGAGCAATATTGGTTTTTCAAAATTATTAAATTTTATATATCCTGTATTTGGATATATAGGGATATTACAAATTGTTATTATATTTTTTATAAATTAAATATTAAAACTATAAGTTAAATAAAATTTAATAATTATATTGTAAAATCTATATAAATTGTGATAAACTAAAGAATATTATAGGTGAAAGGAAACAAAAGTAAAATGAAAGATTTTGGCGCATCATGGTGACCTCCTTTTGCCGTTTGGTTTAGAATACCAGATCGCTTTTAGAAAGTCAACAGCCGACTTTAAACGGT
>ERZ836877.2008-NODE-2008-length-28344-cov-4.286719_pt1 | contig 28344 bp, 25 predicted proteins | sample MGYA00519469_ERZ836877 | MGnify/ENA primary metagenome ERZ836877 (study PRJEB31850, sample SAMEA3708809) | human gut metagenome | biome: human gut; feature: human-associated habitat; material: faeces | place: China | collected 2014 ... | reverse complement strand
GGAAGGGCTGTTTTTTCATGCTAAAAAGAATGACTGATTTTTAATTGTGAAAAAGTAACAAAAAATCCTGGAAAATATATAAATATTAAGTAACAAAAAAAGAAAAAATATATTGCTATTACCAACAAAAAGAGTTAACATAGTTCCGGGTTTAGGAGAATGTAAAAAGAAAAAACAAGAGAAGAAAGGAAAGAGGTCATATTATGGAATCTTATGAATTTCTGCTTTTTTTAGCAATTATTTTAATTTCAACAAAAGTATTAGGACTTTTCTCACGAAAAGTGCATATGCCGGCAGTAGTAGGAGCACTGGCAGCCGGTATTATTTTAGGACCATCTGTATTAAAACTTATCACACTGGATGGAACCAACGGAGTATACCTTGAAATTACAGCTGAAATCGGAGTTATTTTCCTGATGTTCTCCGCAGGACTGGAGACTGATTTGAAAGAAATCAAGGCAAATGCATTGGCATCCTTTATCGTTGCTTTAATCGGAGTTATTGTTCCTCTGATTGGTGGATTTTTAGGGTATGCATTGTATTTCCATACAGATTTTGCAGATTATCAGGAGGTATTGAAATCTGTCTTTATCGGAGTTGTGCTGACAGCAACATCTGTGAGTATTACAGTAGAAACATTGCGTGAACTGGGACGTTTAAAGGGAAGAGTCGGAACAACCATTCTTGGCGCAGCTGTTATTGACGATATTCTTGGAATTATTGTACTTACCATTGTAACGAGCTTAAAGGATACAAGCGTAAATCCGGTTACTGTTATGGTTAAGATCGTTCTTTACTTTATTGTAATCGGAATCTTATTCTTCCTGGTATCAAAATGCAAACCATTAATTGAAAGCGAAGGTCAGAAAAGACGTGTTACTGTATTTGCACTGGCATTCTGCTTCCTGTTATCCTATGTATCGGAAAAATTCTTCGGCATTGCAGATATTACAGGGGCATATTTTGCAGGACTGATGCTTTGCAGCATGAAGAACGGTGAATATGTAAAAGACAGAATCAACTTCCCGTCTTACTTATTCTTCTCACCGGTATTCTTCGCAAGTATCGGTATTAAGACATCCTTAGACGGAATGACAGGTTCTATGATAGGATTTACCATTATCCTTTTAGTTATTGCTTTACTGACCAAGGTGGTTGGATGCGGACTGGGCGCAAAGTTCTGCCGCTATACAAATAAAGAAGCATTACAGATTGGTGTCGGAATGATTTCCCGTGGTGAGGTTGCGTTAATTGTTGCCCAGAAGGGATATCAGTGCGGCATGTTAGACGATAGATTCTTCGCACCAATCGTACTGGTAGTAATCGTGACAACATTGATTACCCCGATTCTGCTGAAGCTGGTAATGAATGATAAACAGTCTGAACAGCCGGTAGCATAAAAGTCAGATAGCGCAGTAAAATAAAATCCTGCAGACCAAAAATAAATGTAAGTTTGTTACATTTGCGTCCGCAGGATTTTCTTGTAATTGCGCATAGCTATTGATTTTATTATTATTTGCAGCTTGCTATTTAGATAAACGTTTGTGTAGTCTGCCAAAGCAGGGATGCTTATCGGGGCTGTTAGTAGTATCTGGAATTTGTTCTTTATCTGGCAACGCTGGTACAGGGATGTACCAGCGAGGTGCATAGGAACAGGGATGTGACTTTGCACCGGTTGCCGGAACAGAGACAACGAAAAAACAAATTCCAGATACTACTTACACCCTGATACCGCATCCCGTCTTGGCAGACTACACAGACGCCATTCAAAAAGATAAATTATAAAATGTAAAGAACTATCGAAAGAAAAGAAAGAGGACAAAACGTGGAACAAAAGAAAACTCTTGGACAATTGTTTGTACCAATCTGCCTGGAAACATTATGTTATATGCTTTCCGGCATGGTGGATACACTGATGCTTTCATCTGTGGGAGATGCAGCAGTCGGTGCTGTTGGAACAGCCAATACCTATATAGGTATTTTTATCATTATGTTTTCTGTTATTTCAGCCGGAATGATTGCGGTTATGACGCAGTATATCGGTGCCGGAAAAGAGGGGATTGCATATCAGGCAAGACAGCTTGGCATGTTATTTAACGCTATTGTAGGAGCAATTCTTGCGGTATTTTTGTTCTTCCAGTCAGGAATGATATTATCAGCGGTTGGTGTGGCAGATTCTCTGATGGAGTATGCAAAAACATATCTTAGGATTGTGGGAGGCGGATGTATTTTAAACGCACTGATTCCGATTTTCTCCAGCTACTTAAGAGCGTTTGGATATACTAGACAGCCTCTTGTGGCAACGGTATCTGCCAACATTTTAAATCTTATCTTAAATGCAGTATTCCTTTTTGGGTTCCACTATGGAGTAGCAGGAGTTGCTGCAGCAACAGTAATTTCAAGGCTATTGAATCTTGGCCTGGTAATCTGCTTCGGACATTATTATATTCATGCGAAGGAGAAGAAGGAGAGGCTTAAGAACCGTGTGGTATTCGGACAGATTGTCAAGGTCGGACTGCCTTCTGCCTTGGAAACAGCACTATATAATGTGGCAATGACTTTGATTATCCGTTTCTTAAATCAGATGGATGCCAATGGAATGAACGTAACAGCCCGTTCCTATGCCATGCAGATTACAAATTTTTCTTACTGCGTAGGTGCAGCGTTAGCCCAGGCAAATGCAATTATGGTCGGCTGGCGGATTGGTGCACAGGATTATGAAGCCTGCGATAAAGGAACCAGAAAAGCAGCAGTTGTAGGTGTAATTGTTGCGACGATACTGGAGAGCATCTTCGCGTTATCGTCCCACTGGCTGATACAGATGTTTACGGCTGATCCACAGATGGTATCTCTGGTTGGAAAGCTGCTGGCTATCGATATTATCCTTGAAATTGGACGGGTGACTAATCTGGTATACGGAAATGCTTTAAAGACCAGCGGTGATGCGGTATTTACTACAGTGATTGCTGCGATATTCATGTACCTGTGTGCGGTGGGGGGAACTTATTTCTTCGGAATTCATCTAGGATTGCTGGTTTGTGGAGCATATATCGGTATGGCAATGGATGAATGTGTCCGGGCAGTGGGAATGATTTTACGGTGGCGGAGCGGAAAATGGAAACAGAAGGTATTGATAAAAGAAAACGCCTAGTATAAAATAAGAGAAAAATTGAAAGTAAGGAGCGGAAGCATGGCAGATACTGAGATTAATCTGGCACAATTAAAAGAATATAAGACTGGGGAATACCAGTTAATCGATATCAGAAATGAGGATGCCTTCCGCTATGGAAGTATCAGGGGAGCAGTCAATCTGCCGGAGCAGGAGATTCTTTTGAGAAAAGAGGAACTATCGGCAGACAAGTGTCTGATACTATTTTGTGCCAAAGGAATCAACAGTATCGGAGTAGCGGAAAGACTAAGGGAAGAAGGTTTTGATGCAGTCAGCTTAGAGGGCGGCTATGGCGCATATCTGCTGGACAGTTTCCAGAAGAAAACATCAGAGAAAGAGGAACGCTGTCAGGAAATTGAGAAGAGCATCCGCAAGAAATTTCATAAAGCAATCTTTAGTAAATTCGCAAAAGCAATCAATGAATACGAACTGTTGCAGCCGGGAGACAAAGTGGCAGTATGTATTTCCGGTGGTAAGGACTCCATGCTGATGGCAAAACTCTTTCAGGAATTGCAGCGGCATAATAAATTCCAATTTGAACTGGTATTCTTAGTGATGGATCCGGGATACAGTGAGATGAACCGTAAAGTGATTGAACGGAATGCAGAGCTGATGCAGATTCCGATTACGGTATTTGAAACACAGATTTTTGATGCGGTATATGAGATTGAAAATTCTCCGTGCTATCTGTGTGCGAGAATGCGCCGCGGTTATTTATATAGTAAGGCAAAGGAATTAGGCTGTAATAAGATTGCACTGGGACATCATTATGATGATGTCATTGAGACTATTTTAATGGGAATGCTCTATGGTGCACAGGTACAGACCATGATGCCGAAGCTTCACAGCACGAATTTTGAAGGGATGGAATTGATTCGTCCAATGTATTTGATCAGGGAGGATGATATCAAGCACTGGAGAGATTATAACGATTTGCATTTTATCCAGTGTGCCTGCCATTTTACCGATACCTGTACTACCTGTGACCCGGATGGACGTACCGTATCAAAACGGATGGAAATCAAACAGCTGATTGTCAGATTAAAAGAAGTGAATCCATATGTGGAAAATAATATCTTCCGCAGTGTGGAAAATGTAAATTTAAGTACCATTATCGCTTATAAGAAAGATGGGGTAAAACATTCTTTTTTAGAAACCTATGTGAATGGAGCGGATGAGTAACATGCAAAAAGTTTCCGATACGGAAGCTGTAGTTGTTAAAACAGAGACTTTCAAAAAGGTAAAGAACCCAAAAGGAGCATAAAACCATGGGGAAAGAAGTAAAGACTAATGCCATGCGGATTTTAGACCGGCATAAAGTGGCATATGAAATCTTAAATTATGAATGTGATGAATTTATTGACGGACTGCATACGGCAGAGCTTACCGGAGCACCGGTGGAGCAGACGTATAAGACACTGGTCATGCAGGGAAAAAGCAAGGCATATTATGTCTTTGTGGTACAGATTGCAGAAGAGGTGGATTTAAAGGCGGCAGCAAGAGCGGCCGGCGAGAAATCCGTAGAAATGATTCATGTAAAAGATATTACAAAGATTACCGGTTATGTAAGAGGCGGCTGCAGCCCCCTTGGAATGAAGAAACAGTTCCCGACCATTTTGGATAAAAGCATGGAACAGTTTGATAAAATCTATATCAGTGGCGGAAGAATCGGCACATCCATGGCATTATCTCCGGCAGACTTAGTGGCAGTAACCGGAGCAGCCTATGCAGATATTACTGCAAAATAAATGAAAGAAATGAAATAAAAAAAGTAAGTGGAAGGAGCGTATTTATTATGAGGGAAACATTAAAGAGAATCAAAGCAGATGTTATATTATCCGCCATTCTTTGTGTGGCACTGGGAGTTATTCTTATGATATGGCCTGCACAGGTAACAAAGGTACTTTGCTATATTTTAGCAGCTATTTTATGCGTGATGGGAATCGGACATATTATTTCTTATATGAGAAATAAACTCGAAAGCAGGCTGGGACTGGCAACCGGAATTGCACTGGTTATTTTGGGGGTATGGATTCTGGTACAGCCATTGAACTTTGCAAAGATATTCCCGGTAGTAATCGGAGTCGTATTGCTGATGCATGGTCTGGAAGACTTACGGATGACCATCGAAGCAAAGCAGAATGGTGACACAGCATGGGGAATCCTGCTTTTGATTACAATTCTTAATTTTGCATTCGGAATATTATTAATCTGGAAAGCTATCGAGATGGTACAGATTGCTATGGTAATCGTAGGAATTGCACTGATTTATGACGGACTGAGTGATTTGTTTGTAGTATATCGTGTGGCAGGTGCTGTCAAAGCGGCAAAACAGGCGGCAGAAGCCATTGATGTAGAAGCAGTAGAAGAAGATTCAGAAGAAAATGAATAATTTAGAAGCATAATCAGGAGGCGTATTATCAATGCGGCAGATGGAGTTTAAAATGGAGAGAACCGGGTTACTGGAAGTAGGAGATGTGTTACCGGTGACAGAGAGTAAGCTGCCGACTTCCTATTACTATACACTTGGAAATGCATTTGCAATGTCAGCAAATTATACCTTCCGGGAACGCCTGAAGTCTACCGAAGGGACGGTAGTGGATGTAAAGGAAACACCGAAGGGCTTTTTTGTGACGGTAGAATTTGATGAGTAAAAAAGTTGTAATCGCAGATAAAATGTTATAGAATAGGCGTGTGGGGTAACAAAAGACAAAGAGGAGCAATTTAGATGCGTTATCTACCAATAAAAAGGGTGGAAGCCGGAATGGCACTGGCTCAGGACATATTAGACGGTCAGGGAGTCATGCTTTTAGGCAGACATCAGATTTTGAATCAGGAACAGATAGAGAATCTGGATAAGATGGGTTATCCGGGTCTTTATATTGATGATAAGTTTTCCGAAGAAATAGAGATTGCCGAAGTAATTAAGCCGTCTATTCACTCAAAGAGCCTGGAAATAGTACATCATCTGTTTGTTGACCGCATGGAAGAGGAAGATGTCAGTGAACAGGAATGGCAGATCCGGGAAGCTGTCATGCAGGTGGTGGACAGTCTTCTGGAAAATGAAGAAGTAATGTATAACATGATGAGCCTTAAGAATTATGATGATTATACTTATTTTCATTCTGTAAATGTGGGAATTTTATCCGCAGTAATCGGAGCACATTATGGAATGGATGAGTATGAGCTCCGCATTCTTACTACCGCTGCGTTACTTCATGATATTGGAAAAAAATTCTTAGAGATAGATATATTAAATGCACGTCGTGCACTGACCGAGGAAGAAAGAAGAATCGTATTACAGCATCCGAAGTTAGGATATGAGTTCCTGAGGGATAATTTTGATTTTGCACCGGAAGTATATCTTGGTGTATTAGAACATCATGAATGCTATAATGGCGAAGGTTATCCGATGCGCAAATCCGGTGATGAAATCAGTATTTATGGAAGAATTATCAAGCTGGCAGATGTGTATGATGCCATGATTTCAAAACGGCCATACCGTGATCCGATGCCGCCGGCAGATGTCATTGAATATATAATGGCAATGAACGGTTCGGAGTTTGATCCGAAGCTGGTGGAAGTATTTTTACGCTGGGTGGCTGTCTATCCGGCAGGCTGTGAAGTGGAACTTTCTGATGGCAGAATGGCAGTAGTAAAGCATAATTATCAGGGATTTGTGCTTCGTCCCATTGTAAAAGTCTGTGATACAGGAGAAATCATAGACCTTAAGAATGATAAGGAAGCAAGAAGTATCACCATAGTGCGACTGGTCGTTTAGACGGCTGTTTGATAGGAAGATGAGAGGAAGTTATGACGAATCAGGGAAGGAACGCAATCGATACACTGCTTGCGGAGAGCCTAAAAGAGCTGACAATCAAGCAACCTATAGAAAAGATTACAATCAAGGAGATAACTGATAAAGCGGGAGTTATCCGTCCGACCTTTTATAATCATTTTCAGGATAAGTATGAACTGTTAGAGTGGATTATCCGGACTGAATTATTAGAGCCGGTAAAGCCGTTGATTCAGAATGGAATGATTGATCAGGCGTTAATTATTATATTTGCTGGTATTGAAAAAGAAAAAGATTTCTATACCAAAGCAAGCCGCTTAGAGGGACAGAATTCTTTTGAAGATATTGTAAAGGAATGTATTACGGGAACATTGATAGAAGTATTGGAAGAGAAGAATCTGGATAAGAAGATTCCGTCGCCATGGCTTACAAAAGAGCGGATTGCCCGGTATCATGCCCAGTCCTTATGTTTTCTGGTAATTACCTGGATAAAAAGTGGAATGTCTATGCCTGCAAAAGAGATGTCGGATATTTATAATTATATGATTCGCAATTCTATCGCAGATATTATAGGCGATAATTAATATACAAATTGGCAGATATGTATAGCAACTGTTACAGATTCTACAATTTGTATATTGGATTGATACAGCCAAAAAAGATTGCATATGTTCGGATGCAGTCTTTTTTTTTATACTCTTACCTAGAAAAACATGAAAAAGAAAGAGATGGTAAAGAGATGATTAAATTTGGAAAGGGCGTCGTAAAGCACAGAGTCCTGATACTCATTATCAGTTTTGCTTTACTGATTCCAGCAGCATTTGGTTACTTTAACACAAGGGTTAACTATGATATCCTTTCCTATCTGCCAGGTGAATTAGAGTCCATGAAAGGACAGGATATTCTGGTAGATGAGTTCGGTACAGGAGCATTTTCCCTATGTGTCATTGAAGGTATGGAAGATAAAGATATCTCCACCCTTCGGGAACAGATTGCAGATGTAGACCATGTTAAATCTGTTATATGGTATGATTCACTGGCAGACTTATCCGTACCAATGGACGTATTGCCGGATGAAATTTATGACATATTCAACAATGATGAATCGGACAGCACGCTGATGGCGGTTTTGTTTGATACTTCCATGTCAGCAGATGAGACAATGGATGCCATTGAAGAGATTCGTGGAATCACAACAAAACAGTGTTACTTAAGTGGTATGTCAGCAGTTGTAACAGACATTAAGGATCTGACCAACAAAGAGGTTCCGTTTTATGTATTGATTGCAGTATTGTTATCTGTTCTGGTACTTTCCCTGACAATGGATTCCGCAATCATTCCGTTGTTCTTCTTATTAAGTATCGGAATGGCAATCGTATATAATCTGGGAAGTAACGTAATAAAAGGAGAAATTTCCTATGTAACGCAGGCATTGGCGGCAGTCTTACAGCTTGGTGTTACCATGGACTACTCCATTTTTCTGTGGCACAGTTATCAGGAGAATCAGGAACGATTCCCGGGAGATAAGAATCGTGCCATGGCACATGCAATTTCAAATACCATTACTTCTGTAGTCGGAAGTTCCATTACTACAGTAGCCGGATTTATTGCATTATGCTTCATGAGCTTTACCCTGGGACTTGACCTTGGTGTGGTAATGGCTAAGGGTGTTATCTTTGGTGTAATTGCCTGCGTAACCATCCTTCCATCCCTGATTCTGGTATTTGATAAGGCAATTGAGAAAACCAAACACCGTGTTATTCTGCCGGACCTTGGAAATATTGCAAACTGGATTACCAGCCATTATTACATATTCATTATTTTATTCCTGGTAATCTTAGGGCCTGCAATCTGGGGTTATAACAATACGAACGTATATTATGATCTGGCTGGTACATTGCCGGATTCACTGGAAAGTATTGCAGCAAATAACAAGCTGGAAGAAAATTTTGATATGGGTGCTACCCACATTGTTTTAGTAGACAGCAGCTTAGAGCCAAAGACCATATCGAAGATGATTGATGAAATCGATGATGTGGATGGTGTAAAGGCAACACTTGGTCTGGATGCAATCGTTGGACCGGCAATTCCAAGAGATGTCATCCCGGATTCTATCCGTGGCGAGCTGGAAAATGAAAATTATGAACTGCTGCTGATTACTTCCGAGTATAAAGTAGCATCAGATGAAGTAAATGCACAGTGTGATGCCATCAGCGGCATTATTAAGAACTATGATGAAAATGGCATGTTAATTGGTGAAGCACCATGTACGCAGGATCTGATTACCACGACAGACCATGACTTCAAAGTCGTAAGTGCAGTATCTATCGGAGCAATTTTCGTAATCATCGCAGTTGTATTTAAATCTATATCACTGCCGATTATCCTGGTAGCTGCAATTTACTTTGCAATCTTTATCAACATGGGTATTCCGGCATACACCGGTACACAGCTTCCGTTTATCGCATCCATCGTAATCGGAACCATTCAGCTGGGTGCAACGGTTGACTATGCAATCCTGATGACCAATAAATATAAAAAAGCAAGATATAAGGGAACCGGGAAGAAGGAAGCAATTACAAGTGCCTTGCAGAGCTCAATCCAGTCCATTATCGTATCCGCATTAAGTTTCTTCGCAGCAACCTTTGGTGTAGGACTTTATTCTGATATCGATATGATTAGTTCCTTATGTACATTGATGGCAAGAGGTGCACTGATTAGTATGTTGGTTGTAATCTTTGTACTACCTTCATTGTTTATGATATTTGATAAAGTAATCTGCGTAACCAGTGCTGGTTTCCGCAACAAGAACAAAACGGTATAGATTAAGAAGGAGGACATAACAATGAAATTTTCAGAATTAAAGAATAAATTCAAAAATAAATATGCGATTCGTGTAATCGCAGGTGTGCTGATGGTGGCAATGCTTGGAACCAGTTATGGCGTATGGCAGGTAAATGCAGCAAAGCCATCTACCGAAAGCGTATCAGAGGAGACTACTGAGAAAGAAGCTTCTACGGAGGATACAGATGCAGAAAATGCAGACGCAGAAGAAACCAAATCGGAATTAAAAGACCAGCTGGGAAATCTTCTGAATTCCGATAAGGAAACAGAAGAAACCGGAAAAGATGAAACAGTATATATGATTGCAGATGCAGATGGTACCGTAAATAAAACCATCGTAAGCGACTGGTTAAAGAATAAAGAGAATGCAGATACTTTGGAGGACGCATCTGATTTAAAGGATATCAAGAATGTAAAAGGCGATGAGACCTTCAAACAGGATGGAGATAAAGTAACCTGGGATGCACAGGGAAATGATATCTTCTATCAGGGTACTACGGATAAAGAAGCTCCGATTACCCAGAAAATTACTTACTATCTGGATGGAAAAGAAATTGCTCCAAAGGATTTAGCCGGAAAGAGCGGAAAAGTTACCATGCGTTTTGAATTTACCAATAATGAGAAGACAACAAAGACTATCGATGGCAAATCCACAGATGTCTATGTTCCGTTCTCTGTTGTAACCGGAATGGTATTAAATGATAACTTCACGAATGTAGAAGTTACCAATGGAAAAGTAATTTCTGATGGAAAAAACAATATTGTGGTAGGAATCACAATGCCAGGTTTAAAAGAAAGCCTTGGTATTGATGATGCTGACCTTGGTGATGATGTCCAGTTCCCGGATTATGTAGAAGTAACTGCAGATGTAGAAGATTTCTCACTGGACATGACAGTATCCATGGCATCCAGCAACCTTCTTTCTGAAATGAATGTAAATGGAGATATTGACTTATCTGTATTATCCGATACAATAGATGAGATGACTGATGCATCTGACCAGTTGGTAGATGGTAGCAGCGAGTTATCCGACGGACTGAAAACATTACAGAGCAGTCTTGGAGAATTTAAAGCTGGTGTTGGAACAGCACAGTCTGGTGTGAAAGATTATACTTCTGGTGCATCTGCAGTAGCAGATGGTGCAAATACCTTAAACTCCGGCATTGCAAAGCTTGCAGAAAGTGCTCCGGCACTGACAAGTGGTGTATCTGCATTAAAGACTGGTGTGCAGCAGGCAGGAGCCGGTGCAACACAGATTAATGGTGGAGTTGCCCAGCTGGTAGATGGAATCGGAACCTTGAAATCTACTGTAAATGGCAGTCTTGCAGGAATGGATGCTTATGCATCTTCAGCAGATGCACAGGCAGCATTTACTTCCGCATTGACTGATTATACCAGTGCAGCAGTAAATTATCTTGCAGTATTACAGCAGTTACAGACCCCGGGAAGTACATTAAACGGTGCCTATTCACAGGTAGTAGCAGCAACCGGTGGCGGATTACAGGCGGTTAATGCAGATGCTAATATTTATATGCTGGATGATACAACCAATGCAACACTTTTAGCAGTAACTACCCAGGCAGGCAGTGCGGTTGATTTCAATAGCTTAAGCACAGCTTATGCAGCCCAGTTACAGAATATTTCAGCAGTTGCAACCAAGCTTGGAACTACAGGTGGTGCACAGGCACTGGCTCAGGTACAGGCAGGACTTGCACAGTTTGATGATACACAGCTTGCAACCTTAAAGACTGGAGCAGCATCCTTAGATGCAGGCCTGAATGGTGACGATGGAATTGTAGCAGGTGTTAATACATTAGACAGCTCTGTAAATGGCGCACTTTCACAGGGAATTACAGATTTGACCAATGGTGCAAAACAGCTGGCAGACGGAGCAAATACCTTAGTTGCAAATAATGACAAACTGAATGCAGGAATGACTTCTTTGAAGAGTGCAACAGAGCTTCTGATAAATGGTGTAGACCAGTTAGAGGATGGCTCTGAGACACTGGCAGATGGAATGGCACAGTTTGATGAGCAGGCAATTGAGAAACTTGCGGATGCTTACAACGGAGATTTGAAAGAGCTCTTGGATAAAGTAGATGCAGTGCTGGATGCTGGAAATGAATATAACACATTTACCAGAACAGCAGATGGTGTCAAAGGAAATGTAAAATTTATTTGGGAAACTGCTTCCATTAAGGCAGAGGTTTAAGTATAATAATTTTAAGAGAAAGGAGGACGGAAGATGAACTGGATAGAAACATTAATAATTGTATGCGGACTTTCCATGGATGTATTTGCTTCAGTAGAATGTCAGGGAGCAATGTTAGCTAAGATTCGTACCAAACAGCTTGTGCTGGTGACATTACTGGTATCCGTATGGCAGGTAATTGTTTTATATCTTGGAAATCTTGGAGCCGACCTCCTGTGTAAATATGATATTAAAGAATCACAGGTTATATTAGGTGAAGTGATTTCAGTGGCAGTATTCCTGTGTCTGGGAATCCGGCTTTTGATTAAAGCCTGGAAGAATGACCGGATTGATGAACGCCGGGAAGAGAACCTTGGCGTACATAAATTCGTACGGATTTGTGCTGTAACATCATTTTATACATTCCTGACCGGTGCAGCATTTGGCTTTCTGGGAACAAGCCTTCTGTCATTAATACTGGTTGGAATCATACTTACTGTTGTCTGTGTAGTCGGTGGTGCTTATGTTGGATATCATTTCGGCTATGAACAGAAGACAAAGGTATATCTGATTGGAGGAATTCTTCTTCTGATTGGCGGAGTAGATGTAATAATAAGGTTTATATTATAAATATAAGGGCGTGAAAATACCGCCGGCAACTGCGTTTGGGAGCGCAGCTGCCGGCGGTATTTGTATTTTCCCCTTGTTAAGTAGCAAGGGCGGGGGGTATAATAGCCACAAGGAAAGGAGGCAGTGACCACAATGCTGAAACTTCGAATTGGACAACTACATCAGGACATTATTATGCAGCCGGGAGAAAGCATCGCACAGGCACTGCTTCGGAAAGATTATAAGGTTCCTATGGCATGTGGTGGAAACGGCACCTGTGGGAAATGCAAAGTAGAGATAGACGGTGCATGGGTGAATTCCTGTAAACTCTATCCGAAACCGGAAGAAGATATTATAATTTCCGCCTTTGGCTGGGGAGAGGGAAGAGAAGAATTAACCCAGATTGCAGGAGTAGAAAAAATAAATATAACAGAAGGCAGAGCACGGGAGGCAAAAGGACAAACGAGAAAAACTTTCCTTGCAGTAGATATCGGGACTACCACCATAGCTGCAGCGCTGGTAGAGAAGGAAACAGGTGCAGTGCTTGCCACAGCAGGCTGCGGCAACAGCCAGCGTATATTTGGACAGGATGTATTAAGCAGAATTAAGGCATCTGTAGCGGGAACGGGTGAAAAATTAAAGACATTAATCCGGCAGGATATTTTAAACCTGTCAGAAGAGATACAGAAGAAACAGAAAGACATTGTAATTGAGCATATTTATATTGCAGGAAATACCACCATGGAACATCTTTATATGGGAGATTCCTGTGAGGGACTTGGTAAGGCACCATTTACTCCGGTCAGTCTTGCAGAACGAAAGGACAGCCTTTCGAACATACCGGTGACGTTACTGCCTGGAATTTCAGCATTTGTGGGCGCAGATATTGCAGCTGGCATGCTGGCGTGCGGGATGGATGAAGAAGAAAGACCTTCCCTGCTTTTGGATTTGGGAACCAATGGAGAAATGGTGCTGGCATTAGAGGATAAGATGATTGCCACCTCTGCACCGGCAGGACCGGCATTAGAAGGTGGAAATATTTCATGCGGTGTTGCCAGTGTGACTGGAGCAATCAGCAAGGTGCGTGTCATTGGAGAGCGGACAATTATTGGAACGATTGGAAACACACCGGCAACGGGAATCTGTGGAACCGGCGTGTTAGAGCTGGTAGCTGGACTTTATGAAAATCATATCATAGATGCATCCGGTCAGATGAAGGAAAAATACAGGGAAGAAGGCTTTCCTCTGGCACGGATGAAGGATGGAAAACAGATTACTTTTACCCAGCAGGATATCAGAGAGGTGCAGCTTGCTAAAGCGGCAATTCACAGCGGAATCGAATTACTGTTAGAGCATGCCGGCATTTCCATGGGAGAGATAAAAAAAGTATATTTGGCAGGAGGCTTTGGAGTATATCTGGATGTGCATATAGCAGCAGGCATTGGACTGCTTCCGGCGGAATTAGAGAAGTGTACAAAAGCAGTCGGAAATACATCTCTGCAGGGCTGTATCGCCTATGGAAGCTCGGAAGAAAACAGGAGCCGCACGGAAGAAATGATAAAAAAATGTGAATCAATCAATCTTGCAGAACAGGCGGACTTTGAGGAACGATATGTTGCCAATATGAATTTCCCAGAATAGAAATAAAAGAGGAAGAAATCATGAAGAAAATATTACTCACGGCAGTAAATGCAAAGTATATTCATTCGAATCTTGCGGTTTACAGCCTGCGGGCATATGCCAGAGAATTAAAAGAAAATATAGTACTGGCAGAATACACCATTAATAACCGGACAGAATATATTTTAAGGGAGATTTATCTGAAAAAGCCAGATGTAATCTGCTTTTCCTGCTATATCTGGAACATTTCCATTATTTTAGAAGTGGCAGAGGAATTTCATAAACTTTGTCCCAAGGTTCCAATCTGGGTAGGAGGCCCGGAGGTTTCCTATGAAGTGGAGGCGTTCTTAAAAGAGCATCCGTTTATTACCGGTGTCATAATCGGCGAAGGGGAGAAAACTTTCTCGGAGCTTTGCAGGTATTATGTGAAGGGAAAAGGCAGTTTGGAGGAGATGAAGGGCATAGCCCTTTTTGATGGAGCTGGAAATGTGCAGATTCATGAGTCACAGGAAATTCTTGATATGAATACGATTCCCTTCTGCTATGATTTGTCGGAGGATTTTTCCCACCGGATTATCTATTATGAATCCAGCAGGGGCTGTCCGTTCCGTTGCAGCTATTGCCTGTCCTCGGTAGAGAAGATACTCCGGTTCCGGGATGTGGAAATCGTAAAAAGAGAGTTACAGTTTTTCTTAGACCAGAAGGTAAAACAGGTTAAATTTGTTGACCGTACTTTTAATTGTGACAAAAAGCATGCCATGGCAATCTGGCAGTATATTTTAGGACATGATAATGGAATCACGAATTTTCATTTTGAAATTGCAGCGGATTTGCTGACGGATGAGGAAGCAGACTTAATTGCAAAGATGCGTCCGGGCCTGATACAGTTGGAAATCGGGGTACAGTCCACCCATGATGAAACAATCCGGGAAATCCACCGCCATATGGATTTAAAAGATGTGCACCAGATGATGAAAAAAGTCCAGAAGGCAGGAAACATTCATCAGCATCTGGATTTAATCGCAGGACTGCCTTTTGAAGATTATGAAACATTTACCCATTCCTTTGATGATATTTATGAATGGAAACCGGAGCAGCTGCAGCTTGGCTTCTTAAAGGTTTTAAAAGGCTCTTATATGTATGAACATGCAAAAGAGTATGAGGCAGTATACCGGGCAAAACCACCTTATGAGGTGCTTCGGACGAAGTGGCTTTCCTATGAAGATATCTGTAACATTAAGCTGGCGGAAGAAATGCTTGAGGTATATTATAACAGCACACAGTTTCCGGTGAGCATCCGGCTGCTAGAGACGATACACGAAAGTGCTTATCATATGTTTGAAAATCTGGGACATTTCTATGAGGAACATGGCTACCTTGCCATGAGCCATACCAGAATGCGGCGAAGCGAGATTCTCTTAGAATATGTAGAAAGCCTTGGGGTGGCTGACATGGAAGTGTTCTATCAGGCGGCAACTTATGATATTTACAGCAGGGAAAATGCAAAAAGCCGTCCGAAATGGGCAAAGGATTATGCGCAGTGGAAAGATGTGACAAGAGCATATTGCCCGAAGGGAAGCCTTGCACATATCGAGTGCTTTGACTATAGCTTCGAAGAAGATGCATTTGGCAGAAAATGCGAACCATACTATCTGAAATTTGATTATGAAAACAGAAATCCTCTGACGAATCAGGCGGAAGTTACGATAATTCAGTGGGAGGGAGAGACAAAGTGACAAAAAGGACGGCAGAAATATTAAAAAGATTAGATGAAACCTATGGTACCGAATACATCTGTTATCTGAATCACGAGACACCTTGGCAGCTTCTGATAGCAGTAATCTTAAGTGCGCAGTGTACCGATGCCAGGGTAAATATTGTGACAGAAACATTGTTTAAAAAATATGACACCTTAGAGAAATTTGCCAATGCAGATCTGGCGGAATTAGAGGAGGACATCCGTTCCACCGGATTTTATCACAATAAGGCGAAGAATATCATATCCTGTGCGAGGACGCTGGTTCGGGAATATCATGGAGAAGTTCCGTCTACATTGGAAGAACTTACTTCCCTTGCAGGAGTTGGACGAAAGACTGCAAATGTCATCCGGGGAAATATTTACCATGACCCAAGTATCGTAGTAGATACCCATGTAAAACGTATTTCCAAACGCCTTGGATTTACAAAAGAGGATGATCCGGTAAAAGTAGAATATGATCTGATGAAAGTATTACCGAAGGATCACTGGATTTTATATAACATCCAGATTATAACATTTGGAAGAAATATCTGTTTTGCAAGAGGACCAAAGTGCAGCGAATGTTTCTTGCAGGATTTGTGTAAAGCAGAGGATAAGCGGAAATGATACCACAGGATTATACAGTAATTGACCTTGAAATGACGGGGCTTCATCCGAAAAATGATGCCATCCTTGAGGTGGGAGCAGCAAAAATAAGAAATGGCGAAGTGACGGATACCATGGACATTTTTGTGAATCCCGGCAGGAAAATTACGCAGGAGATAACAGAACTTACCGGAATTACCGATGCGATGGTAAAGGAAGGCTTAAGTCCGGCAGCAGCATTTCATAAGACAGCAGAATTTATCGGAGATGATATTCTGGTGGGACACAATATCATATTTGACTACAGCTTCTTAAAGCAGCAGGCAGTCAATGAGAAAGTGCCGTTTGAAAAAAAAGCAGTAGATACGTTGAAAGCAGCACGCAAATGTATGCTGCGTCCGGAAAAAAAGTCTTTGGAATGTCTCTGCGATTACCTTGATATCGAGCGGGAGCGGGAGCACCGGGCAATCTATGATGCACTGGCAACCCATGAACTTTATCAGTATTTACAAAAGACATATGGAGAAACAAATCCGGAAGTATTTGAACCGAAAGATTTGATTTATAAAACAAAACGCCAGACTCCTGCAACGAAAATTCAAAAAATTCACTTGAAGGAACTGGCGGATTATCATAAAATAGAACTTGACATTGTCTGGGAACAACTGACCAGAAGCGAAGCATCGCGTCTTATGGATAAGTTGATTTCACAGTATGGAAGATGCCCGAAAGATTAGGAAAGTTTTTCTTTGATACGTTTTCTGGAGCCTTCCGGCAGTGTGGCAAGCTTCTGATATACTTCGGTCAGAGAACTGCAGTCGTTTGTTTCTTTTAAAAGAGGAACTAACAACGTATAATTATCTGTAATATCGCTTCCGCAGCGGATGCCAAAGAGCAGAATATCGATGGCGGCTTTGGCTTCAGACTGGTCGCAGAGCAGTTTGCCAAGTTTTGCAATGGTACAGATTAAAGTATTATAATTTTCATCAAACTCGGTCAGAGCTGCAAGGCTGGCAGCACCGTAAGCTAATTTTAAATCGGTATTGGTTTTGCCATTCAGATTAACGATTTTTTTGGCAGACAGCTGACGAAGTGTTTCATAAAGGGTGAGGACATCTTCAGATGCCTGTGCCGGGGGAGTCAGCAGTTCTTCCGGAATAGTAATATAAGGAAGGTTGTCAAGACTGCGGCGGCGGGTGGCGTTGGCTTTATTTTCACGGGCCCAGAACTGCTCGGTAATTTCCTGTTCCTGTTTGGTAATCTGACGCTTTCTGGAGTTTAGAAAAACAACAAAAATGATAAAGCATATGAGTATGATAGGAAACATAGTTTGCTCCTTTCGAAAGTATAGTAGTATAAAAATAAATATGAGGTGAATGAAATGATTAATTTTAAAAATTCAAAAGGGAAAAAATATTTCGCAGGATTTATTGCAATTATTCTCGTTGCAGCAATGGTATTATCCCTTTGCATCACTATTTTTTCATAGAATTTTTTATGCATTCATCATGTCATAATATACAGAAATCGCGTATTTCTGTCAAATATATTAGTAGTTATGACGCTTGAAAATGCAAAGTTATATGATAAAATGAGTGTTAGCAAAACTTTCACAGTGTAATCTGGTGAATAAAAAGCTTTAAAATGTCTTGAGGGTTTAAGAGATTGAGAGGAAGAATATGAAAAAAATAAAATTAGTGCTTCCGATTCTGGGACTGGTACTCGCAGTAACAGCGGGTGTATCAGCAACCGCAATTGTGAAAGCGGATGAAAATGCAGAAGTGATTCCACAGAACGTATATATCGGGGATGTGTCTGTAGGCGGAATGAGTGAATCAGATGCAGAGGCAGCTGTAGAAGCAGCAGTATCTGCTTATGAGGATGCGACCTTTGAACTGTCCGCTGCAGAAAACAGTGTAAAGGCAAGCCCTTGTGATTTGGGAGTGAGCTGGAGCAATAAGGATATCGTAAAAGAAGCAATGAATTATACCCGTACGGGAAATCTTCTGGAGCGTTACAAAGCGAAGAAAGATCTGGAAAAGGAAAATAAAGTATTTGATATTATATATACCGTAGATACAGACACCACAAAAAGTTTTCTGGAAAATCACGCCAAAGAGCTGAACCAGGAAGCGGTCAACAATGGCCTTACACGTGAGGATGGTGAATTTAAAATCATCGATGGCCAGGAAGGTATCGAAGTAGATGAGGATGCTTCTGTAGAAAGTTTACAGAAATATTTTACCGAAGAATGGAAGGGCGGAGATGCAACCATCAGTCTGGTAGCAAATGTGGTAGAGCCGGAAGGAACTGCAGAAGAACTTTCCAAGGTAAAGGATTTACTGGGCTCTTTCTCTACCGACTTCAGTGATTCTTCTGCCGGTCGTGTGGCAAATGTAAAAAATGCGGTAAGTAAAATCGATGGAACCGTACTTTACCCGGGAGAAGAATTTTCTGTGTATGAAGCTATTGCACCACTGGACGCTTCCGGTGGATATGAACTGGCAGGTGCATATGAGAATGGTACAACCGTAGAATCTTATGGTGGTGGGGTATGTCAGGTTTCCACAACGCTTTATAATGCGGTTATCCGTGCAGAACTGGATATTACCGAGCGTTATGCACATTCCATGCTGGTAACATATGTACAGCCATCTATGGATGCAGCGATTGCCAGCAATTTAAAGGATTTGAAATTTAAGAATAATCAGGAGGCTCCGATTTATATTGAAGGATACTGCAGTGGCGGTATTGTATATTTCAACGTATTTGGTCAGGAGACAAGACCGGCTGACCGTCAGGTAAGCTTTGTCAGTGAAACGGTCAGTGAAGAAGAGCCGACTATTCAGGTGCAGACTACCGAAGACCCGATTGGAACTGTAACCGTTCAGAAAGCACACATCGGTAAATCGGCAAAACTCTGGAAGATTGTTACCGTAGATGGCGTAGAAGAAAGCAGAGAGGTATTTAATACCAGTAAATATAAAGCAACACCTAGAATTATTTCTGTTGGTATGGGCTCTGATAATGAAGAGGCAATTGGAGCAATGAATGCAGCGATTGCAACGCAGGATGAAGCAGTTATCCGTTCTGCAGCAGCAACCTGGTGCTCAGATGCGGTAGCAGCAAGAGCGGCAGAAGCTGCAGCGCAGCAGCAGCAACAGGCGGCTTCCGGTGGAGTAGAGCCACCGGCTGATGCACCTGCCGCACCAACAACACCAACAACACCAACAACACCAACAACACCGACGACACCGACGACACCGGATACAGGAACCGGAGATGGAGCTGCAACCACCCAGTAAAACGGTGAAAGATGATGCAGGCATGCGATTTTTATCGCCACCCGCGTAAATAAGAAGCAAGAAAGGCTGCCTCGGCTATGAGACAGCCTTATGCTGTAAAAATGGGAAGAAGAATCTATGAAGATAGGAAAAGTGCCGGAAAGCGTATTAAAACGCTCCGTAATCAGACAATTGCATACGAAGAGAAAGGAAGTTGTGTTAGGTGCAGGCGTGGGAGAAGACTGTGCTGCCCTTACCCTTGCCCCGGATGAGATGTTTGTAATGTCTACGGATCCGATTACAGGAACAATCCATGAAATCGGAAAGCTGGCAATTCTCATTACTACTAATGACCTGGCAAGTGCCGGAGCAGAACCAATCGGAGTTATGTTGACCATATTGCTGCCGGAGCACACGGAAGAAAGCCTTTTGAAACAACTGATGCAGGAGCTGGAAGAGGCTGCCGCGGCGGTGTCCGTTCAGATTATGGGCGGACATACCGAGATTACCAGGGTGGTAAATCAGCCACTGGTTACTGTATGCGGTGTAGGGAAGGTAAAGAAGAACGGACTCATTTCTACCGGAGGAGCAAAACCGGGCATGGACATCATTGCCACTAAGTGGATTGGCTTAGAGGGAACAGCTATTATTGCCCATGAAAAGGAAGAAGAACTCTGTACTCATTTTTCCAGGCATTTTGTAGAACAGGCACAGGCACTTGACCGGTATTTATCTGTAATGCCGGAGGCCGCCACCGCCGTGAAGTCTGGCGTGGGAGCAATGCATGATGTAACAGAGGGCGGTATATTCGGAGCACTCTGGGAGATGGCAGAAGCATCCGGCGTCGGACTGGAAATCGACTTAAAGAAGATTCCGCTTCGGCAGGAGACAGTAGAAGTCTGTGAGTTTTTCCATATCAATCCCTATGAACTGATATCCAGCGGCTGTATGCTGATGGCAGCAGCTGATGGAAATGAGCTGATCAGAAGATTAAAGGAAAATGGTATTGAAGCAACGGTAATCGGAAAAGCAACTGCGGGAAATGACCGCGTGCTTATGAATGAGGACGAACGCAGATTTTTAGAACCACCGAAGACGGATGAATTATATAAAGTAATTCAGTAGTAAATCAGAAATCAATTGGAGGAATTGAAGCATGAGAGAGAAGATTTTAACCTTTATAGAGAAGAACAGCAGAATCGATTTAAAAGAGCTGGCTGTTGTATTAGGCGTAGAAGAAGCAGCCGTTATGAATGAATTAGAAGCAATGGAGAAAGAAAATATCATCTGTGGCTATCATACCTTGATTAACTGGGATAAAGCCGGCGTAGAAAAAGTATCCGCATTAATTGAAGTACGGGTTACTCCGCAGCGTGGTATGGGATTTGATAAAGTAGCAGAGCGTATTTATAATTATCCGGAAGTAAATTCTGTATATCTGATTTCAGGAAGCTTTGACCTTTTGGTGACCATCGAGGGAAAGAGCCTGCGTGAAGTATCCCAGTTCGTATCTGAGAAGCTTTCTGCATTAGACTCCGTATTAAGCACACAGACCAACTTTATCTTAAAGAAATACAAAGACCACGGAACCATTATGGCAGCAAAATCAAAAGATGAAAGGATACAGATGATACCATGAGAAATCCATTATCAAAAACAATCGTAACGATACAGCCATCTGGAATCCGGAAATTTTTTGATATTGTAAATGAGATGGAAGATGCTATTTCCTTAGGAGTAGGCGAGCCGGATTTTGATACTCCATGGCATATCCGGGATGAGGGAATTTATTCCTTAGAGAAGGGACGTACCTTCTATACTTCCAATGCCGGATTAAAAGAATTAAAAATAGAAATTGCAAAATACTTATTCCGTAATTATGACTTGCAGTATGATTATCAGCATGAAATCGTAGTAACCGTGGGCGGAAGCGAGGCAATTGATATTGCCATGCGTGCCATGCTTGACCCGGGCGATGAAGTATTAATCCCGATGCCAAGTTATGTATCATATCTGCCATGTGCCGTGCTTGCCAATGGTGTGCCGGTGCCGATTAATCTTAAGGCAGAAAACGATTTCCGTCTGACTGCAGAAGAATTAGAAGCGGCAATTACGCCAAAGACCAAGCTTCTTGTTATGCCTTTCCCGAATAATCCGACCGGAGCAATCATGGAGAAAAAGGATTTAGAAGCAGTGGCAGAGGTAGTAAAGAAGCATGACCTCTTTGTCATCAGTGACGAGATTTATTCTGCACTGACTTATACCGAGAAACATATTTCTATCGCATCCCTTCCTGACATGAAGGAGCGTACCATTGTTATCAATGGATTTTCCAAATCCCATGCGATGACCGGATGGCGTTTGGGCTATGCCTGCGGACCGAGAATCATCTTAGACCAGATGTTAAAGATTCATCAGTATGCAATTATGTGTGCACCGACTACCTCACAGTATGCAGCAGTGGATGCACTTCGGGCAGGGGATGAAGATGTCCAGAGAATGCGGGAAGAATATAATGGCAGAAGAAGATATCTGATGCACCGTTTTGAAGAAATGGGCTTGGAGTGTTTTGAACCATATGGAGCCTTTTACTGTTTTCCATGTATCAAAGAATTTGGAATGACTTCTGAAGAATTTGCCACCAATCTCTTAAAGACAGAGAAGGTAGCGGTTGTTCCGGGAACTGCATTTGGTGACTGCGGAGAAGGATTTATCCGTATTTCCTATGCTTATTCCCTGGATAATCTGAAAGAGGCATTAGACCGTATGGAGCGTTACATAACAGGATTGCGAGGCGGGAACAATGGCGAAGCTTAATATCGTACTTTATGAGCCGGAGATTCCTTATAATACCGGAAATATCGGAAGAACCTGTGTAGCAACCGGAACCAGACTGCATCTGATTGAGCCGCTGGGCTTCCATCTGACAGAGAAAGCAATCAAGCGGGCAGGAATGGATTACTGGGACCAGCTGGATGTGACAAGATATGTCAATTATGAGGATTTCTTAGAGAAGAATCCGGGTGCAAAGATTTATATGGCAACCACCAAGGGGCGCCATGTTTATACAGAAGTAAATTATGAGCCGGACTGTTATATTATGTTTGGAAAGGAAAGTGCGGGTATTCCGGAAGAAATTCTGATACAGCATCCGGATGAGTGTATCCGGATTCCTATGATCGGAGATACCCGTTCCTTAAACTTATCCAATTCAGCAGCAATCGTATTATATGAAGCTTTACGTCAGAATGATTTTGCGGGAATGCAAATGGAAGGACATTTGAGAAAATACGATTGGAAATAATAAAAATTGACATATTTTAATGCAGAAAGTTAAAAAAATCTACAATAATAGCAGGAAAACTGTTGTTTTGTAGGTTTTTTTTAGTTAAAAACGATTTTAATAAAGTTACCGTATTTTAGGACTAAAATTCGTATTAAAATATATCAAATTCCACATTAAAATTAGTCGAATATTTTTGAATCAAACCATTGCAAAACAAATAATTAAGTGATATATTAGTCTCGATTAGTGGAGACATTATGTGTTTTTGTTGTACTTTTTATAGAAGAAACAAGTAAAAAAAACGCATTTTGCCATAAAAATAACATACATGGAGGTTTATAGATGGAAACTTTAGAATGTATTAAAACAAGAAGAAGTGTCAGAAAGTTTAAGACAGATTCAGTAAGTAAAGAAACAATTGAGAAACTTGTATTGGCAGCATCATATGCACCTTCATGGAAAAATACTCAGACAACAAGGTACATTGCTATAACTAATGAAGAAGTTAAGGCAAGATTAGCAACAGAATGTTGTGCAGAACACAACGCTCAGATAATCAATGGAGCCCCTTTACTTATAGCAACTTTAATTGTGGACAAGCGTTCAGGATTTGAAAGAGATGGAAGCTTTTCTACATCTAGAAAGGATGCATGGCAGGCATTTGACAATGGTATTGCAACACAGACTCTTTGCCTTGCGGCAAATGACCTTGGATTAGGAACGGTTGTTATGGGACTTTATGATATAGATAAGGCCAGTGATATAATTGGAGTTCCTGAAGGTCAGCTTTTAATGGCTTTAGTTGCTGTAGGATATCCGGATGAGAAACCGTCTGTACCGAAGAAGAAGACAGTAGAAGATTTATTGAGTTACTGTTAATAAAAGCACTAATATGTTAGAAAAGCGCAAGCTTTTATATATTTATTTTTAGGAGGAAGAACAAAAATGAGAGAAGAATGGACAGGATTTAGCAATGGCGCATGGACATCAGAAGTCAACGTTAGAGATTTTATCCAGAAGAACTACACACCATATGATGGTGATGCTAGTTTCTTAGCAGGACCAACACAGAACACAACAGATTTATGGAATCAGGTACTTGATCTTCAGAAGAAGGAAAGAGAAGCTGGTGGTGTCCTTGATATGGATACAAAAGTTGTACAGACAATCACATCACACGGTGCAGGTTACTTAGACAAAGATAAAGAAACAATCGTAGGTTTCCAGACAGATAAGCCTTTCAAGAGAGGTCTTCAGGTTAACGGTGGTATCCGTATGGCTATGAAAGCTTGCTCAGATAACGGCTATGAAGTAGATCCGGAAGTTGTAGATTTCTACACAAACTATAGAAAGACACATAACGCAGGTGTATTTGATGCTTACACACCTGAAATCAGAACATGTAGAACAAACCACATCGTAACAGGTCTTCCTGATGCTTACGGACGTGGACGTATCATTGGTGACTACAGAAGAGTTGCATTATACGGTGTTGATACACTTATCGTAGATAAGGAAGCTCAGAAGGCTGCTACACCTACAGAAATGAGACCGGAAGTTATCCGTGATAGAGAAGAATATTCAGAACAGATCAGAGCTCTTAAGGAATTAAAAGAATTAGGTAAGATTTACGGATTCGATATTTCTAGACCAGCTCAGAATGTACAGGAAGCTATTCAGTGGATGTACTTAGCATACTTAGCAGCAGTTAAGGAACAGAATGGTGCAGCTATGTCATTAGGACGTACTTCAACATTCATCGATATCTATGCTGAAAGAGATTTAGCTAACGGAACATTTACAGAAGAACAGATTCAGGAATTCGTTGACCACTTCATCATGAAGTTAAGATGCGTTAAGTTCGCAAGAACACCTGAATACAACCAGATTTTCGCTGGTGATCCAGTTTGGGTTACAGAATCAATCGGTGGTGTAGGTATTGACGGACGTCATATGGTAACAAAGACATCATTCAGATACCTTCATACATTAGAAAACTTAGGTGCAGCTCCAGAACCAAACCTTACAGTACTTTGGTCAACAAGACTTCCACAGGAATTCAAGAAATACTGTGCTAAGCTTTCAATTGAATACTCATCAATGCAGTACGAAAACGATGACTTAATGAGAGTATACAATGGTGATGACTACGGAATCGCTTGTTGTGTATCTTCAATGAGAATTGGTAAAGAAATGCAGTTCTTCGGAGCTAGAGCAAACCTTGCTAAGTGTCTTCTTTACGCTATCAACGGTGGTGTTGATGAAAAGACTAAGGTTCAGGTAGGACCTAAGTACAGACCAATCACATCAGAATACCTTGATTATGATGAAGTAATGGAAAGATACGAAGATATGATGAAATGGTTATCAGGAGTATATGTAAATGCTCTTAATATCATTCATTATATGCATGATAAATACTCATATGAAAGAATCCAGATGGCATTACATGATGCTCACGTTAAGAGATGGTTTGCAACAGGTGTTGCCGGACTTTCAGTAGTAGCAGATTCACTTTCAGCTATGAAATATGCTAAGGTTAAAGTAATCAGAGATGAAGACGGATTAGCAGTAGATTATGAAGTAGAAGGTGACTTCCCTAAATATGGTAACGATGATGACAGAGTAGATAGCCTTGCAGTTATGATTGTTGACAAATTCATGGGCTACTTAAGACAGCACTACACATACAGAGATAGTATCCCAACACAGTCAATTCTTACAATTACATCAAACGTAACATATGGTAAGAATACAGGTAACACACCTGACGGAAGAAAAGCTGGACAGCCATTCGCTCCAGGTGCTAACCCACTTCACGGAAGAGATACTCATGGTGCAGTTTCATCACTTGCATCTGTAGCTAAGATTCCATTTGAAAACGCTAGAGATGGTATCTCAGATACATTCACAATCATCCCAGATGCTCTTGGAAAAGATTGTGACGTATTCACAGGTGATCTTGACGCTGACGAACTTGGTCTTGATATCGACGATCTTATCAAGTTACAGCAGTAATAAAAAATAAAAGGAAATGATTCAGAATGACAACAGGAATAATTCATTCAACTGAAAGCTGTGGGACAGTAGATGGACCTGGCGTAAGATTTGTAGTGTTCTTCAAAGGGTGCCCAATGAGATGTGCATATTGCCATAATCCGGACACATGGACTATGGAGGGCGGTACAGAAATGACTGTTCAGGAACTTCTTGACGAATATCAAAAGAAAGCACCATTTTATAAAACCGGAGGTATCACCGCTACAGGCGGTGAGCCAATGGTACAAATAGATTTTCTTACGGAACTGTTTGCCGCAGCGCATAAAAAAGGAATTCATACCTGTCTGGATACATCAGGTGTAACATTTAGACCTGATAATCCGGAAAATCTGAAAAAAGTAGATAAATTACTTGAAGTAACCGATTTGGTTATGCTGGATATAAAACACATTGATCCGGAAGAACACAAAAAGTTGTGCAAACAGCCAAATGATAATATTTTGGCATTTGCAAAATATCTTAATGATAAAAAGATTCCAATATGGATAAGACATGTTGTGGTTCCGCATATTACAATGAACAAAGAATATCTTTATAAGTTAGGTCTATTTATAGGAAAACTTGAGATGGTTAAGGCATTAGATATTTTACCATATCATGATATGGCTAAACCAAAGTATGCAGAGCTTGGGATTGATTATCCATTAAAGGATATAGAGCCAGCTACTAAAGAAATGGCTGTAGCGGCTAGAAAAATAGTGTTACAGGGATTTAGAGAATCCAGGATAAAATTATTAGAAGAGAAAAACAAATAGGAGGTAGAGAAAATGGCAGCAAGTGCAAAACAGATTGATAATTTAGTTTCATTAATAGATGGATATGCAGAGGAAGGCGGATATCATCTTAACGTTAACGTATTAGTTAGAGATACATTACTTGATGCTCAGCAGCATCCAGAAAAGTATCCACAGCTTACAATCCGTGTATCAGGATACGCTGTAAACTTCATCAAGTTAACAAAAGAACAGCAGGATGATGTTATTAGCAGAACATTCCACGGAAATCTCTAAGATTAAGTTGGATAGTTTACTAAATAACTATTAAATAAGAGACTGATTGTATTTAATGGTAATGAATTACCGTTATAAAACAATTGGTCTCTTTTAAATTATTAGATGCAGTGCATATAAAATTGTGCTATAGTGATATAAAGCGTCCAAAAGACGATAAAATTCGTGATATGATATCATGGAAATTTAATATAATCATAAGGATGAATGATATGAAGTTATTAGAGGAAAGAATCAGAAAAGATGGAATACTTAAAGAAGGCAATGTATTAAAAGTTGATAATTTTTTAAACCATCAGATGGACATTGAATTATTTAATGAAATGGGAAAAGAATGGAAGAAATTATTTGCAGACAAGAATATTAATAAGGTGTTAACAATTGAAGCTTCAGGAATAGGAATTGCTTGTATTGTAGCACAGTATTTTAATGTACCGGTCGTATTTGCTAAAAAAGCACAAAGTATTAATATTGATGGTGAAGTATATTCAACTAAAATAGAATCATTTACTCATAAGAAAGTTTACGATGTAATCGTTTCAAAGAAATATATAGGACCTGAAGATCATGTATTAATTATTGATGATTTCCTTGCTAATGGATGTGCACTTCAGGGATTAATTCAGCTTGTCGAAGACGCGGGTGCTACAGTTGAAGGAATTGGAATTGCTATTGAAAAAGGATTCCAGCAAGGTGGAGAAATAATAAGAAATAAAGGAATTAAATTAGAATCATTAGCTATTGTAGATGGAATGAATCCTGAAACTGGAGAAATAATATTCAGAAAACAGAAACAAAGTTATTAGCCGGAAGTAAATACATTCTGGAAAACCGAAATAAGTGTGTTTCAGACTTTTGGTTCTGACGTTACTAAAAATATAATAAAAAGAGGCGATAGATATGCACAACATAGTTTCAAAATTATTAATTTACGGAAATATGCCGGAAGATTCGATATTAATGGAATTGAGTAATATTATAAGAGAATATAAGGGTGAGAATTACAAGAAGGATGAGATTATTACGAGAATATATCATCAGATAAAGAGAATTCTTGAAATTTCAACAGATTATGCGTTTGATAAGAATTTATGGCATAATTATCTTACATATTTACTTATTACAAATGAA
>ERZ836877.2004-NODE-2004-length-28396-cov-15.283935_pt1 | contig 28396 bp, 27 predicted proteins | sample MGYA00519469_ERZ836877 | MGnify/ENA primary metagenome ERZ836877 (study PRJEB31850, sample SAMEA3708809) | human gut metagenome | biome: human gut; feature: human-associated habitat; material: faeces | place: China | collected 2014 ... | reverse complement strand
GCTTTTAATCAGCGTTTAATTGATGTTTAAGCGGTCGAAAGACCAAGAGAAAAAAGGAAGCGAAAAAAGAGAAGTTTTGCTCGTTTCGTTTTGGAAAGTTGCACGTTTCGTTTTCGCGATTATACATGCTTCTTTCCAGCTCAAAATGTTTTACAGACTAGTTTTGAGAATATTGGAGCAATGTTTCATCCTTGTGTCGTTTTATTTAATGAAGCTGCTATTGAAAGAGGTGAAAAGTTCTATTTTTATCGCGATATGACCGATGGACTTTCGCGCCTTATAGAGCAGGCAGATAAAGAGCGATTGTCTGTTGCCAAAGCTTACGGATATAACCCGATATCTGCATCAGATTGGGTTTCATATGCATATGGAGAAATTAAAGGAGGTACTCTTTGCGAACGTATGCAGAATAATCCAGCATATCATGACATTTTAGCTCCCATGACAATTAATTGTCGTCAGATTACAGAAGATATTCCTACCGGGATACTGCCATTATCTGAATTGGGAAAAGCCGCCGGAGTACCTACGCCTCTTTTTGATTCTTTAATTTGTATTTGCTCCTTCCTTCTTGAAAAAGATTTTCGAAAGGAAGGTCGTACTTTAGATAACCTTGGATTAGGAGGCATGACCAAACAACAAATCGTAGAGTATATCAAATGAACATAAATATTACGCCTAACGATTCTTTTGGCTTTCTAAAAACTGTTGTAGACGTGCATACCATGGGTATGTTGTCAATGGCCAATCTTTTAAGAGATTGCAAGTTTAAAGTTCATATCGCCCCGGTTGAGGTTATGAGAGCTACGGAGAATCCTTCAAAATTAAATAATTGCTCTCTTATATTGGATTGGATAATACGGAATAATATCTCTGTTTTATCATTTAGCTACCGTCTTGATCCAAAGGAAGGCTGTGATTATTTTTGTGGGCTAATGACTCAACTGCAAAGTAACAATATGTTTCAAACTGCAGGTGGCCCTATTAAGGAGATTGCTTTCTGTGCTCTGCCTGATACCTGTTCATTGGTTAAACGGCATTTTGGAGACAAAATTAAATATTTTCAAGGAGGAGAATCATATATAGAATCGTTAAAAATATACGGGATTGACGAATCATATTTCCCCAAATCACTATTTTATAAGCACCCTTATGATATAGCGCGCCATAATTTTGCGGTGGAATTCATCGAAAGTGAAAGATATAAAAATGTAGTTTCCCCCGACCATTACGGGTATCCCACTTGTGGAACTACTAAAGATTCATTTTCTGACAGATTGGAGTATTGCAAACAAAAGCATACACTCCCGTTGATACGTGTTCATGCCGGGCCATATTCTCCTGACAGAATGGAAGCATTGAAGGAGTACAAGTCTTGGGTTCGGGAATTGGCTAAATCCGGACTTTTAGATGTCTTATCTATAGGCTCTTCACAACTAACTCAACAACATTTTGGCGAAAACTGGGAAGGATTGCCTAATGGCGGAGGTGTCCCTGTAAATTCAGAAAGTGAGTATCGTGAAATAGCAGAAGCCGCTCGCCCTATGCTAGTAAGGACTTATGCCGGAACAAAAGACGTTCCTTGGATGGCACAGATGCATGAGCGGACCCTAAATATTTCATGGCACGCACTTTCATATTGGTGGTTTTGCAATATTGATGGACGAGGCAACAATACTCTGCTTGATAATTTGAAGGAGCACCTGGAAGCTATCAAATATATTGCGACGACAGGAAAGCCATTGGAACCAAACGTTCCACACCACTTTGCGTTTCGAGGAAGTGACGATGTCAGTTACATAATATCTGGTTTCTTAGCGGCTAAAACTGCCAAAAAACTCGGTATTAGACATCTCATTCTTCAAAACATGCTTAATACACCGAAACAAACTTGGGGTATTCAAGATTTGGCCAAGGGACAGACGATGCTCAAATTGGTACGAGAGCTTGAAGATTCAACGTTTAGTGTACATTTACAAACACGTGCCGGCTTGGATTATTTTATTCCAGATATTGAAGAGGCGAAAATCCAATTGGCTGAAATTACTGCATTGATGGATGATATTGAACCGGATAACCCCAACAGTCCTGAAATTATACACGTTGTAAGCTATTCTGAAGCAGTACGACTGGCGACCCCTGATATAATAAAAGACAGTATTCGTATAACATTAGGTGCATTAAATCGATATCGTTTACAGAAATCAATGGGCCGAACTTTTGATACGGTTCATGATATGGAAATAAACAGTAGATTTGAGAGCCTCTATCAAGAGGCAAAAGAATCAATTGCTATACTCGAAAAATCAATTCACAATCTTTATACACCACAGGGCCTGTTCACTGTATTTAAGGAAGGATTTCTTCCCGTTCCATTTTTGTTAGATCAAAAAAACGAATACCCAAAGTCCAAGAAATGGAATACAGCAGTAGTAAATGGTAGTGTGAGAGTGATTGATGATAAAGGTATTCCTATACCGACCCCAACACGATATATTAAAATCTTAAATAATATGTAGTTTCGAGATGATGATAAGAAGGATAATCAATAAAATAAGACGGATTCGTTGGCGGAAGAAGTTTAAGTACATTACGCCTACGTCAAATGTAGATTTAGGGGTAGTCGTTTACAACCCAGATAATCTTGTGATGGAGGAGCATACGGGTATTTATTCCGGGGCGACGATTATGAACACTCGAGCCAAATTTATATTGAAAAAATATTCCGGCTCCGCCATTGGTTTGACAGTAATCACTGGGAATCATATGTCGGTTGTGGGTAAGTGGTACCACCAGATTACAGACGAGGTTAAGGATGCTCTGGACACCGCAAAAGAATATGACAAGGATGTAATTGTCGAGGAAGATGTCTGGATAGGAGCTAATGTAACTTTGTTGTCCGGTGCTCATATAAATAGGGGCGCAATTGTCGGAGCATTCTCTGTGGTTAGGTCTGCTGTCCCTCCTTATGCGATTGTGGTGGGTAACCCAGCTAAGATTATTGGTTTCAGATTTACTCCAGAAGAAATCATTCAGCATGAATTGCAACTATATGATGAAGAGGACCGACTGGAATACGATTATTTGAAGAAGAATTTCACCAAATATTTTACTAAACGAATTAAGGACATTAATAACCATATAAAATTATAGCAAATGGATATCAGCGAATTTGTAGAAAACTTTGCGAATCAGTTCGATGACACTGATTCAGCAGGAATCAATGCAGGAACTGCATTTCACGAGCTGGAAGAATGGTCTTCACTTGTTGCTCTTTCGATTATAGCAATGGTCGACGAGGAATATGATGTTCAGCTTAAAGGCGATGACATCAAGAATGCTGTAACAGTGGAAGATCTTTTCAAGACTGTCGAATCAAAAGCATAAGTAACTTTGGCATTCTTCCACTTCAAGAATGTAAGGGTCGCCGGCATTTCAGCCGGTGTCCCTTCTACAGTTATAAACAACCTGACGAGCGAGCGTCGTTTTTCCAAAGATTACGATAATGCAGATTTTGTCGCTACTACCGGGGTTGTAGAACGTCGAATAGACCAAAATCTTACAGCTTCTGACCTTTGCTACAAAGCAGCAAAGAAGTTGATTTCTGATCTTAATTGGAATGCAAATGAAATCGATGCCGTCATTATGGTATCGCAAACCCTTGATTATGTATTGCCTGCTACAGCATGCATAATGCAGCATCGTCTTGGATGTTCAAAGGATTGCTATGCTGAGGACATACAACTTGGCTGTTCTGGTTGGGTCTACGGAATGAGTAATGTTGCTGCATTGATCCAGAATGGAGACATCAAACGAGCCCTCTTGTGCGCAGGCGATGGTCGGCATCACATAATATGTCCGGAATTAGAAGACCCATTGTTCGGATTCGCCGGGTCTGTCACAGCATTAGAATACGACGAAGGCAATGATGGCATAAAATGCAATTTCGGAACTGATGGATCAGGTTATGATGCAATAATTCGGCCGCAAGGAGGAACCCGTAACCCGATAGATGCTTCAATCTTCAACGTAGTGGAAATTACTGGAAAACAGCACAATGGGATGTCTACGAGGATGAAAGGTATGGATGTTTTCTCATTTGGTATCTCTACTGCTCCTAAATCTGTGAAGCGGTTGGCTGAGAAGTATGGGTTTAACTATCTCGACGCAGACTATTTCGTGTTCCATCAGGCAAACATGAAGATGAATCAATTGATAGCCAAGAAGCTTAAACTCAATGTCGAGAAAGTGCCTGTAAGCATGGACCGATATGGAAATACATCATCAGCCTCTATTCCTCTGACAATTGTGGATGAATTTTCGTCATGGGGGGAGGTGGTAAATCCCTCAGTATTAAACGAGGAGACATTTATATGCTGCGGCTTTGGCGTCGGCTTGTCATGGGGAACAATATATTTCAAAGCTAATAATATGGTTATATCTCCAATAGTAGAAGTTAATTCAGATGAACACATGTTATAATCCATTCTCACTCGAAGGCAAAACCATCTTGGTAACCGGTGCCTCTTCCGGCATTGGACGCGCGACAGCAATAGAGTGTTCCAAAATGGGAGCAAAACTCATAATAACGGCGAGAAATGAAGAACGTCTCACTCAGACACTTTCCGAATTAGAGGGTGAAGGGCACATAATGGTGATAGCAGACGTTACTGATAAAGACCAGTTGTCAAATCTCGTATTGAAATGTGGCAAAGTGGATGGCGTCGCATATTGCGCTGGGATAAATTTTATGACTCCGGCCAAATTTGCAACAAGAGATAAAATTGATTATGTGTTTAATCCAAATCTGTTCGCACCAATCGAGTTGATACGTAATCTTCTTAAGAAAAAGCAGATAAACGATGGCGGCTCTATTGTCGTAATTGCATCGACGAGTGGTGTAGCAAGGTGTGGTATCGGTAACATAATATATGGATCTGCCAAATCAGCTTTGGCTACATGGATGAAATTTATAGCCAAAGAATATGGAAAGAGAAATATACGCGCAAACAGCATTTGTCCTGGCATGGTAGAAACGCCTTTAATACATGATGGTGCGGTTACAGATGAACAATTGGAAGAAGATAAGAAAAAGTACCCTATCTCTCGCTACTGCAGGCCAGAAGAGGTTGCATATGCAATAGTCTATTACCTTTCTGACGCGTCTGCATGGGTAACAGGCACTAATTTTATAGTAGATGGAGGTAAATCGATATAGTGAAGGCCGATTCTTATGATCTCTGAAATCAGACATCGAAAGTATGGAGATGTAAGAATCCCATCAAGGCACATTAACAAATTAACACTGTAATTCCCTAATATGGCGATAATGACTTTTGACGGTGTTGGTATTAAGGCTCTTGCAGCTGCGATACCACACACCACCATTAAGAACTACGAATATACTGAATATTTTGACGCAGAAACGGTAAAGCAGGTCGTTGACAAGGTCGGCATCTATGAACGTCGTTTTGCCGATGAGGAAACCTGCTCTTCCGATTTGTGTTATGCCGCCGCAGAGAAGCTAATCAAGGATAACAATATCGATAAATCAGAGATAGATTTATTGATATTCATTTCACAAACTCCTGATTATCGAATGCCGGCAACTTCGGTGATTTTGCAGGATAGATTGGGGTTGCCAAAATCTACTATAGCTTTTGACATCAATCTTGGTTGTTCTGCCTTCATTTATGGACTTTCAGTCGCATATTCCATGATTAAAGCCGGAGGTCTGAGAAAGGTTCTTGTACTTGATGGCGAAACCCGTTCAAAAGTCTATTCGCCCAAAGACAGGCGTACTGCATTCTTGTTCGGAGATGGCGGTGTGGCAGCTCTTATTGAAACAGATCCCAAATTCGGGAAAAGCTACTTTTCGCTCAACTCGGATGGGTCCCGACAGGATCTTATAAAAATAAATGGGGGCGGTTATAGAAATCCCTCGTCTGTTGAAACTGTGCAAGAAAGAGTCGTCGATGAATACGGCAATATACGCACGGATGAGCAAGGCTATATGAAAGGGAGCGACGTATTCACTTTTGTAATATCCGAGATTCCAAAAGATTTGAAGAAATTGCTTGAAGTGGCGAATATGGCGCCCGACAGGTTTGATTATATTCTATTTCATCAGGCCAATAATTTCATCAATTCATATCTGGCAAAGAAATTGAAGTTCGACACCTCCAAAATTCCATCCACAATAGAAAAATATGGCAACACTTCGTCGGTTTCCATCCCTCTTACTATTGTTGATAAGTTGGGTGGAAAACTTGACGGTGAGAACCTTTGCCTAATGAGCGCATTTGGTGTTGGCATGACCTGGGCGTCTGCCATCATGAAACTAACCGATTGCAATATATCAGATATTGTGGACGTTTAAAGAGGATGATGGATAACAATATCCGGGAACACGTTAATTCTTTTTTCACTTCTGAAAGCTACCTCGTCGACGGCAAGGCGTTGGTGGATTGTGGAGATTTGGTCCCTGATTATGCAGGAGTTGAGGCTGTGTTGCTGACACATGCGCATTTTGATCATATCTATGGACTGAATGAATTGTTATCGAAAAATCCGGAGTTAAAGGTATATACAAACGAGGAAGGCAAGACAATGCTTCTTGATTCAAAAAAGAATCTCTCGAAATACCACGACAAAACATTCGTTTTCATGTTTCCGGACCAAATCATCATCGTTAATGACGGAGATATTGTAGACGTTTGCGGCCTAAGAGCTAAGGCGGTGTATACGCCCGGGCATAGTCCGAGCTGCATTACTTGGATTATAGGGGATGCACTCTTTACGGGTGACTCTTATATCCCGGGAATCAAAACTGTCACAAACTTACCCGGGGCAAACAAGCAGCATGCTCTCCAGTCAGAAATTCTCATCAAGAAGCTTATGCAAAGACGGAGAGTTTATCCCGGGCATAAACTTTGAAAGAGAAATCTTAATCCATGAATAGGGAAGACTTGAAAGCGGTCAGTTTAAATCATCTTTCCAACCTGGTTTTCCAACATGTATAGTGGCAAGCTTAATGGACGATCAAACAGTATTGACGACTAATCTCTTACAGTATTCTTCGATATTTCAGGGATGAATATACTTGTAGTAGATATTGCGGCTGAATATGGAGGCGCTCTTGCTGTTCTGAAAGATTTTTATGAATTCGTAAGAACTGACGAGCGCGCCAAAATGCATAAATGGAAATTTGTCGTTTCAACAACGAAGATTCAATCTTCTGAGCATATCTCAATAGAGGAGGTAAAGAAGGGCCGTTTCCCATGGTTATCAAGGCTCCTGACTGATAATGTCAAAGTAAGGAACATTGCGAAGAAATTCAATCCGGATATAGTCTTATCGCTTCAGAATACAATAATAAGCGGACTTGGGCATACTAAACAGGCCGTATATATTCATCAATCAATACCATTTCAAAAAGAAAAAGTTTTCTCTTTTCTTAAACGGAGAGAATTTGTTCTTGCCATTTACCAGCATATAATTGGTGCGTTTATAAAAGGCGCTGCGGTGAAAGCTTCCAAAGTGTTCGTGCAGACAGAATGGATGAAAAGGAGTATTGTTGAGAAGACAAGATGCGATAGAGATAAAGTCATTGTTGTTCCAATCAATAAAAAGAGCTCACAGTTTGATAACCCGCAAAAGCAATGGAATAATAAGAGCTTCTTCTATCCAGCGTTTAAAGCGATATATAAGAATCAGAATCTAATTCTTAAATCTGCGCAATTGCTTCAGTCAAGAGGCGTTGATGACCTTTCAATCATCCTAACCACCAAGTCTGGTTTCGCTTGTGATTTGATTAAAGAGGTCGGGCAAATTCCGCATGAAGAGGTCCTTTCTATGCTTTGCCAGTCGACTTTGCTGTTTCCATCCTATATTGAGACCGTCGGATTGCCATTGATAGAGGCTATGCAAGCCGGAACAGTAATACTTGCGGCGGACTGTGAGTACGCTCATGAGACTTTGGGCAAATATGAAAATGCCTATTATTTCGACCCTTTTCATCCGGTTCAGTTAGCAGACTTGATTGAAGATGTAATTGAAGGCAGAATAGTCAAAACCAATCTATCAATATTTCAAAAGTCAGAATCAAACTGCTGGGCGAGGATAATGGATGAACTATTAGCCACAAATTGAATCATGCCTAAATCATACAGCAATTATGCAAGGACAAACTGGGTGACATTAGCAATCATCCTCTTTACAACATTCATCCCTTCTTCTGGGAGTATGGGTATGTTGAAATTGGCGATAGTGGTGCTCCTCTGTCTCTTTAGGTCGGGAAATCAATTATCGAATTCATATATTACACTGAAAAGGAAACAAAGTCAACGAATAATCTTCTTGTGGTTTGTAAGCATTTTTTTAGCATCGATAGCCGTAATTATGACGGAGGGAGGCCTGAATTATGCGACAATCGGGCATGAATTCTCACGCGTTATATACTATTTATGTGTAATTGTCCTGAGTTTCAGTATAACAATATCATTGAAACAATTATTCTATGCTTGTTCGATAATTATTCTAATCCACTTCTCAGTACAACTGTCACAATATCTTTCGTTGGGTATATTCGATCAGTATATTATTCAATACTACCTCAGTGGAGATATGAATAATCAGCATTATTTGATGTCAATGCAATTATATGATGGAGGATTTAGATCAGGCTCAATATTTATCAATCCTAACGTATATGTTTGTTATCCATATCTTTCACTTGGCGTATTTCTGCAATATTATATACTGAACAAGGGCAATATTTCACTGATTATGATTGCTGTCGCGTTCCTGTCAATTGTCCTTACGGGTTCGAGGATGGGTATGGTTACATATATTTTCATTATAGCATGGTATTTTTTCTATGCTTCAAAACATATACAGGTAGATGAGAGTAAAAAAAGATCAGGAAGTAGTTGGGCCTTTATTTTAGGAGTTGTCATCTTAGGCATATTTTATATTGACGATATCATTAGCTATTCTGAGGGAATGAGAGCCTTTAGCTTGGACAGCGCATATGAGAACTCCGGGTCTGTCAAGTTTCAAGGTCTTCTTGCGTATTTTAGATTATCAAACCCATTGGAGTGGATGTTCGGTAGTTTGGGCGCAGACCGCCTCGCGATTCCCATTGACATGGAATGGGGATATATATTCGCATGGTTCGGGATATTCGGCCTCTTTTGGTACCTGAGGCTCATTAAGTTGATTTACAGTTATCATAAACGTAATTATCCAATTATTTCATCAATCTCTGCCTTTTCCATAATTATGACTGCCATTGGCGCATCCAGCGTTCTGAACATGAGTGTATTTCCATATATATGTGCCATTAGTTTCACAAACATTCTCCCTTTCAAGAAATGAAATACATTGCCTTTTTCGATACAGAGGAGTTCGCTCAAGAGCATAGAAGCATAGATCTCGCGGGGGCCAATGTAGTTGAATTTTCAGCTGAAATTCTAAGCCGGATTGAGGAGGTGGAGATTATCTCGCCCATAAGAACATTAAATATCTCAGGCTTTTATCCTGGCAGGAGGTTAAAGCTAAACAATAGAATAAGTTTGAGGGTGCCACCAACATTTGGCTCAAAATCAAAGTTGGGTCGTCTCTTTTCAATTATTTGGATTCAATTGTGGCTCTTTTTCGTTCTCTTGTTTCATACAAAGCGGAATGAGAAGGTCGTTGTCTATCATAGTCTCTCGACAATGTATGTCATCAAGTTATTGAAACACATTAAGAAGTTCGAACTGACTTTAGAGATACGTGAAATTTATGCAGATGTATTGCATCTGAGCAATAAATCCAGAGAGAAAGAGCTGAGATATTTTAATATTGCCGATAATTATATATTCCCAACTGTAATGTTAAATGAGCAGGCAAATAAACAAGACAAGCCGTTTGTTATTGCCTCTGGAATATATAGGGATGAAAAACGCTTAACCCCGAAACATCAGGATGGGAAAATTCATCTTGTATACGCAGGGACATTGGACAGGTTGAAAAGTGGTGCTCTAAGGAGTGTCCAACTCGCAGAATATCTGAATGAGAACTATGTGATGCATATTTTAGGGAAGGGTGTGCCGGAAACCCTTCAAGAATTGAAAGAGGACATCCGCAGAATTTCCAAAATCACAAAGTGCAAGATACAATATGACGGAGAACTCAGAGGCGAAGCCTTCAAGGAATATCTTCAAAAGTGTCATATCGGCCTTGCCTTACAGGATTTGTCCGGGATTTATAATACGACCTCTTTCCCCTCGAAAATCCTTACTTACCTGGCCAATGGTTTAGAAGTTGTGAGTCCACAAATCCCTGCTATCACGGATTCCCCCGTAGGACGCTTTCTACATTATTATGATTCCGATAACCCTGAGAGTATAGCAAAATTTATCAAGACTATCAAAATCAATGATTCGGAAATTGATAACAAAATGTTAACCGGACTGGCAAATGATTTTGAGTCCGATTTAAAACGTATGTTTTATGACAAATAACATAAAGAAACCATACTTGATAGACGTACCTGTACTATTGATATTCTTTAACAGGCCAAAATGTCTTAAACAAGTATTTGAGGTAGTAAAAGAGGCGAGGCCAAGCACTCTGTTCCTTTATCAGGATGGAGTACGCGAAGGGAATAAGTCGGACCTTGAAGGCGTAGAAGGCTGTCGTGAAATTGTAGAAGATATTGACTGGGATTGTACGGTTTATAAATTATTCCAGACAAAAAATTACGGTTGTGACCCCTCTGAGTTTATAGCTCAGAAATGGGCGTTCAATCATGTTGACAAATGTATTATCCTAGAGGACGACGATGTGCCGGCACAGTCGTTTTTCCCATTCTGTAAAATACTTTTGGATAAGTATGAACATGATACGAGAATAAATATGATTTGTGGCATGAATAATCTCGAAAAATGGGATACGCCATATTCTTATTTATTTACAGAGGCCGGTTCAATCTGGGGATGGGCTACATGGAAACGAGTTGCAGATGAATGGGATGACAATTATGGCCTTTTTAACAACGATTACTGTGTTGATTTGTTAGACAAAGAGCTAAACATCAAAGAATTGGATGGAAAGAATAAGCTGAAATATTGGAAGAAACACGCCGATACCCATGTAGCATATTATGAAAGCATTTTGTCTATCGGGCAGTTAACCTCGCACAGGTTAAATATTGTGCCCAGTTATAATATGATTACAAATATCGGCAACTTATATGAAGGTGGCACCCATTCTGTCGCTGGCTTGGAAATGATTCCCGCCGGCTTACGGAGATTGTTTACAATGAAACGATATGAAATTGCTTTCCCATTGAAGGACCCTCCTTATGTTATTCCTGATAACTCATATACGCAAAAATTGTATAGATTGATGGGCGTTAACCATCCATTTGTGAGGTTTTATCGTCAGGTTGAAAAGGTGATATTGATACTGAGACATCGAGGAATTAAGGAGATTGTGAGAAAGTATAAAGGGAAGAAATTATAATGTATAAAAAGAGCATTCTCATATCATATCAAGCTATGATGGTCGGTGGAAGTACAACGAGTTTGCTGGGACTGCTGTACTCATTTGACTACAGCAGGTATGATGTAGATTTGTTGCTTAATACCAATACCGGTGAGATGTTGGATAAAATACCTGATCAAGTTAACCTCTTGCCCCCGGCATACAAACATCCGAATCATAGAATCCGAAAAATTCATAGCTTGCTATCGTCGAGTTATGTTAAGGCGTATATTCAGAGTAAGGCAATAGCTAAAAAGTCATGCAATGTGATGCATGGCGTTCAATACCTCGAATCTCAAGATGTGATTAGGTTTAGGGAAATTGATAAGGAATACGATGTCGCAATAGCGTTCCTTGAGGGAATAAATTGCAAATTCGTTGCCAATCATATCAAAGCCAAGAAGAAAATAGCCTGGATACACATTGATTATGAAGCGAGTGGTTTCAATCCCATATATGATATTGAGGCAATGACTCACTTCCATCATATTGTTACGGTCTCGTCTAAATGCAGAGAATCATTCTGCCGATCATTTCCGTCGCTTAGTGACCATGTACATACTATTGAAAATATACTATCCTGCAAAAATATCAACAATCTGGCTAATGCTACTGTGAATATCGAGATAGATAAAAACTACATAAATCTGGTGTCATCGTGTAGAGTTGAATTTCAAGCCAAGGCATTAGACAGGGCAGTCAGTGTTTGGTCCAAAATGAATAAAAATGGTGAATTAGACAGGCTCAGGTGGTATATAATTGGCGATGGCAAAGATTTCACGCAACTCAAACAACTTATTAGTGACAGTCATCTTGAAAATCATATCTTCCTTTTAGGCAAAAAGGTAACCCCCTATCCGTATATCAAGAAAATGGACATTTTCTTTTTACCTTCAAGGTTTGAAGGCAAGCCCATGTCTGTAACGGAGGGGCTAATTCTTGGTATACCTGCTTTGGTGACTAATTATTCTTCTGCGAAAGATCAAATCAAAGACGGATTCAGCGGTCTTGTAGTGGACAATAATGAAGACGGAATAGAATATGGCCTTAGATATCTGACACAACACAAGGACGAGATAGAAACATGGAAGTTTAACGTAAAAACTGTCGATTATAATGACAATAGGCCTATGCAACAGATTTATGATTTAATCGAGAATTGAATGGCAAAAATTTCTGTAATCATTCCTGTTTATAATACGGAAAAATATCTTGCACGGTGTTTTGAATCAATCCTCAATCAGAATTTTACTGATATGGAAGTCATACTGGTTGACGATGGTTCAACAGACAACAGTCCCTCGTTATGTGATGAATATGCCGCAAGAGACAATCGAGTCAGGGTGGTGCATCAACCTAATGCAGGCGTAAGCAACGCCCGTAACCATGGGCTTGAAATAGCGCATGGGGAATTTATACATTTTGCTGATAGTGATGATTTTCTGGAGGGAAATTTTTACCAGGATTTATATAATCTTGCTCAGTCTTCTGGTGCCGATGTGTGTTGCAGCGTTTACTCACTGGAAACAAAAAACGGTGATTTTGTCCCGGCCACAATCAAGGAAGAGCTTCTTATAATGTCACGTGAGGATGCCCTAACAGCCTTACTTTCTGCTAGACGTGTTTCTTATTCGTTATGTGACAAGATTTTCAAACGCGATGTCATAAAAGACGTTAAGTTCAACGAAGAAATCTCTCATAACGAAGATTATGTATTTTGTTATGAGGCGATTAAAAGAGCGAATATCGTGGCATATACATCACAACTATATTATCGTTATTGTAACAATCCAACAAGTACTGTACGCAGCGCATTTTCTCATAAGAGAATGACGGCAATCGACGCCCACGAGTATGTTTTGAATGATATAAAAAACAATATCGGCACATTATATAGATTCGCAAAGGCTCAGTATTGTAAAGTGGTCCTCTACACCAGAGAATTGATGAAGGAAGCTAATTATAATGAACCGGATGACGTGGCCCGTTTGGAGAATACTATTCGCCGCAATTTGGTGTTTATAATGTTTTCACGTCTCGCCGTGGGATATAAACTTTTGGCAATCAGATACGCGGCAAAGTCAATTTTGAGACATGGATAAAAAGACATATATATTTCTTACATTTTCTGTCCCTGGTATTGGAGGTACACAGATTTATGTCCGGAATAAATTGAATTATCTCCACAAGAGAGGGTGGAATACGTGTGCCATTACCACAGAGCCGGGAGATAATATTATAATCAAAGAATTGGAGCCCTACAAGGACGGTATCTTTAATGAATTAGTATTTAATCCGTTTCTGTTTACCAACCGACAAAGGAACCGCATACTTGATAAGGTGATAACCTACATAAAGAGTTTCGGGTCCCTTGGCAATACAGTTATAATCGAATCAAATTTCATCGCTGTTGCACCATGGGGAGAACTCCTTGCTGAAAGGCTGTCTGCCAAACACTTAATTTTCTTTATTCAGGAAGATTACAGATTTGGAGTAGACACCTATCGTCGTTTCTTCAATTTTAAGCTTGACAGGGGGGAGTTGGCAGCGAATACTCCTAAGGCGTTATCAACTCTTTTTAAAGGATTCAGAGATATTCCACCATGTGAAAAATATCACCTTTCGCCCTACTGTTCAAACTCGGTTGAGGATTGTGAAAGCAAGATAGAGAAGAATTTGCCATCAGCCGATTATTATATTGGGTCTTTCGGAAGGATAAATAAGCCTTTCGTTTTGCCAATGGTGGACGACCTGGTAAAGTATGTAAAAAAACATTCTGATAAAACGTTTCATCTTGTGTTATTTGGATGGACAGATAATCAGGCACACATTCAATATTTGAAAGAGACGATTGATCCGGTCAATAATTTGTCTTTTCAGGTCACCGGCCCTATTTATCCTATCCCTCGGCGCGATATAAAGAAGATGGATGTTTTTATATCGACCGCAGGAGCTGCAAATTCGACTTTTAATGAAGGCCAATTAACCATATCGATAGATGATACTGATTTAAGGCCTATCGGCATAATGGGTCACACTACATTCAACAGTTTGCATCGTGATAACGAGCCAATAGTGGCATTGGAAGTCTTGTTGGATGAGATTATGATGCAAAAGAAATATACGTCAGAAGATAAGCATCCTGCACCGGCAGAGGAAAATTATACTCCACGATTCGATAGACAGATGGAGTTTATAGACCGAAGTGATAGTTCCGTTAAGTATTACCCAATCAAGCGGTTGAAGCCAAAGATGCTTTCAAGAATATACTTTGGCATAAAGTATGCTCTCCATAATGGCAAATAATGAAATCCGTGTATGCTATTCTTACACTGAGATTCTAAGAGTATGTTTACTTTTAAACTAAATTAAACATTAAGGGTACGAAAAACCCTCAACCAGAGTGTTGAAAGGTTTTATCATGCATATAACTTTCTTCTATCAGACACATCTGACCGAGGGCCAATGCTCTTATATAAACAAAGTATTCTTTGAAAATGATTGCATACACCACAAATATTCCATGCGGTCCATATTCGAGGCGATCCTGTATCTGTTGGTCAGCGGCTGCCAATGGCGAATGCTTGCAGGAGATTTTCCTAAATGGCAGTCGGTCTATAAGTTTTTCCGTAAGTGGAGAGAGGACGGTCATATAGAACATTTCATAGAAAAGACAATCATGAGAATCATACGTAAACGCAAACAGAACGAATACCCGACGGTCGGGGCGTTGGACGCGCAAAGCGTCAAGTGGGGCAACCGTCACAGCCACAATGGTTTCGATGCCAATAAAAAAGGTAAAGGGCATCAAACGCAACATTGTAGTTGACCGCAATGGCTTCATCCTCGGCCGCACAGTCGATAATGCCGGAAAGCATGATTTCAAACTTGCATATCCACTCTGCAAACAGATATCTTTCTTTTGGCCGACACTTAAGAAAGTTCTTGTGGACAGAGGTTATCGCGGAGAGATTGCGGATCAGGTAAAGTCCGACTTTATGATAGAGATTGAAGTCAGCAACACTTCCAACGGGACCAAAGGCTTTATACTCAACCCTCTGAGATGGGTCGTGGAAAGAACATTCGCCTGGCTTGACGGATTCAGACGGCTCTCAAGAAACTATGAGCAGACCGATGAATCAGCTGAGGAAATGATTGATTTTGCGACTATCAAACTCTTGATAAATCATATCTAAAGTTTAATAACTGTAAAAAGTAAACATACTCTAAGAGCCCAATTGTTTTGATGGAAAACAGTCGAACCACAAAGTTTTTTAAGAACGTTGGAGGGTCTGCGTTGTTGCAGATAGTTACGATAGTAACCGGTTTCATATCCCCAATCCTGATGCTGCATGCTTTTGGATCGGAGATTAACGGAATCACCATGTCGATATTGCGGTTTATCAGCTATATCTCACTTGTGGAGGCCGGGCTTGGAAGCGCAACGACATTTGCGTTGTATAAACCCCTGGCAGAACGCAACAGGGATGAAAGGGACGCAATCATCTCAGCAACAAAAATCTCATACTTCCGGGTAGGATATATATTTGTCGGGCTGTCTGTTTTGTTGGCTGTAGTATATCCGTTTATTGGTGAAACCAACGACCTGACTTCTTTCGAATTGTCATTGCTGGTGCTTGTGCTTTGTCTGAGTGGCGTAATGAATTTCTTTATTTTGGCAAAATACCGGGCGCTGCTTTCGGCTGATCAATGCGGATATATAGTTTCGCTTGCCTCAGCTTCGCAACTTATTGCCAGTCTGATCATTGTATATGTTACGATAAAACTTGGTTGTAATGTGATTGTTGTTAGAGCAGCCTCCATCTGCTCGATGTTTGTAACGACCATCATATTAAAGCTGTCAATCCGGCATCGGTACAAAGACTTGAATTTCAAGGCAACTCCGAATATGAAAGCATTGGATCGCAGATACGATGCAATGACTAATCAGATTCTTGGAGTGATCACGTATGGTGCCCCGGTGATAATTCTCACCGCAATGTCGAATTTTAAGGAGATAAGTGTTTATGCGGTCTACGGAATGATTGCCGGTTCTCTTACAACATGCCTTAATGTCTTTACCAGTGGACTGGCGGCATCTTTTGGAAATGTTTACGCAAGCGAGAGCGAAGAGCGAACCAGAATGCTTGTATCAGAGTTTATGACCGGATTCTTCCTTGTCCTAACAATCCTTTTTACGACGGCAGTAGTAACAATAGTTCCATTTGTCGATATTTATACAAAAGGTATCGTCGATGCAAATTACCATGTCCCTTTGTTCGGTTTCCTTATTGTGTTTGCCGGACTGATTGAGGATATGAGAATACCTCAGGGGATGCTGGTCCAGTCGTATGGTAAATTCAAGGAGATTAAACGATATTCATTCGTCCAGGCCATAATCGCTGTCATTTCGACAATAGTTTTCGTGAAGTATTGGGGGCTTGATGGTGCGATGGTCGCATTGTTAATAACACATTTATATATGCTGATAGCTTTCCTTAAATTGGGACGTGCCCATTTGGCCAAGCTGTCCTTACGCCATAATTTGTATCTGTTGATTGTGGTTTTAGCAATATTTTTAGGATTTTACTTCTGTTCCAAAGCTTTACCCTACACACCGACCAACTATGGCACTTGGGTGCTTTACGCTTCTGTAGTTTTCTGCATGGTCACAGTTGCAAGTATATTGGTATTTCTTGCAATTGACAGGGATAACATGCAAAGACTGAAGCAGCGAATCCTCCGAAACGCAAAATGAATACAATAACTCTTCTTAATCAAATAATTTTTTTAGGATGTTGAAGATAAATTACTTGATTTTGGCTCACAAAAATTTAAGTCAATTGAAAAGATTAATTTGGCGACTATCTACTGACAATCCGGCAGATTTTTCAATTTACGTTCACCTTGACAAAAAATGGGAAATTACTCCTGAAGAAATCAAGTCGATAGAAGCCGTTGACAGTAGGGTGACGGTTATCCCGACGAGGATATCTTGCAAGCTGGATGACTGGTCTTTGATTGAAGCCGAACTTAATTTGGCAGAGTTCGCATATAAGAAAGAACCCCAGGATGCATATTATGTCATGATGTCCGGACAGGATTATCCAATCAAATCGAATGCGATGTTTACGGATTATTGCAAAAATCAGTATCCCAAGCCTCTCATCGATGTAACGCCGTGGTCTCCGGATAATTGGGTGCACCTGAAATTTATGAACTCGCCCCTTTACCACACTTTATATCAAATTACGGTCCAAAATAAAACGCTCGATTTCGCTTTAAGAGCATTTCGGCGGGGAATTGACAATCTCATTCCCAAGAAATACAAAATGAAGCGCCGCCTTGAGAAAATGGGCGTAGCCTCTTTTGGCGGCAGCCAATGGTGGGTATTGCCCGACAGCGCAATCAAAGAGATACTGGAGCAATATCATAGCAACAATGCGTTGATAGAAACATATAAGAAGACTCTGACTCCCGAAGAGACATTCTTTCAAACAATGGTTATGAGGACATCCGTTGCTAAATATCTAGATGTTAATCCTCCCGAGCAAGTCACTCAGGATTGTCCTACTTTCGCATACTTCAATCCGAATGGCAAGAAATTCACAGGACATCCTTATATCATCAATTCAGACGTATGGCCCTCAATAAAGAACAGTGACTTTTATTTTGCAAGGAAATTTGATATGGGAATTTGCCCCGGTGTATTCGACGAGATAGACAAGGATATCTATGGCTCTAAATAACTCTTCGTTGCTACAATCACTTATATAATACATTTAAAATGAAAACTGATTACAAGAATATCCGGTTTGCCAACAATGGCAAACTCAAGCTTCTAATCATAGTCGGAACGCGGCCTGAAATCATTCGTCTGGCTGCAACAATCAATAAGTGCAGGAAGTATTTCGACACCATCCTTGCTCATACCGGCCAGAATTATGATTATAACCTCAACGGCGTTTTATTTAAGGACCTCAAACTGGCCGATCCTGAAGTTTATATGGACGCCGTGGGCGATGATCTGGGCGCGACGGTAGGCAATATAATAAATTGCTCTTACAAGTTGATGGTAGACATTAAACCGGATGCTCTGCTCATCCTTGGCGATACCAATTCTTGCCTTTCGGCTATTCTGGCAAAGCGCCTTCATATTCCCATCTTCCACATGGAAGCAGGCAATCGTTGTAAGGATGAGTGTCTGCCGGAGGAAACGAACCGTCGTATCGTTGATATCATCTCGGACGTGAATCTATGCTATTCAGAGCATGCCCGCCGTTATCTCGCCGACTGTGGTTTACCCAAAGAGCGGACTTATCTTACCGGCTCGCCGATGGCTGAAGTGATCCATGCAAATCTCGCTGAAATTGAGGCCAGTGACATACACTCTCGTCTTGACCTTGAGAAGGGGAAATATATTCTGTTGAGTGCACACCGTGAGGAGAATATCGACATAGAAAAGAACTTTATGTCGCTTTTCAACGCCATAAACGCTATTGCTCGCAAATACGACATGCCGATCCTATACAGCTGCCATCCTCGTTCACGCAAGCGTCTGGAGCAAAGTGGTTTTGAACTGGACCCACGAGTAATTCGCCACGAACCTCTTGGTTTCCATGACTATAACTGCTTGCAGATGAATGCGGCTGCTGTGATTTCAGATTCTGGAACCTTACCCGAAGAATCGTCTTTCTTCACCTCAGTAGGACATCCGTTCCCTGCTATATGCATTCGCACCAGTACCGAGCGCCCTGAATCGCTTGACAAGGCAGGTTTTATCCTCGCAGGCATCGATGAGAAATCTCTTCTTCAGGCGGTGGACACTGCTATTGAGATGAATAAAAACCACGATGTCGGTACGCCGGTGGATGTTTATGTCAGCGAAAATGTTTCCAATGTCGTAGTAAAAATCATCCAGTCCTACGTCACGGTGGTCAATAAAATGGTGTGGAGAAAATGAAAATACTTTTTCTTACAATGTATCGCATTAGAGATATATCGGAACGAGGCATCTATACAGATTTAATGCGGGAATTTATTCGGATGGACCATCAAGTGTATATTGCAACTCCATCCGAGAGAAGATACAAGGAGTCAGCAAATGTCATAAAGGGAGATGGGTATAGCATTTTGCCTGTTCGCACCCTTAACCTTCAAAAAACGAATGTTGTAGAAAAGGGAATTGGAATTCTAATCTTGGAGTATCAATACCAGCATGCCATTAAGCGTGAATGGGGAGACATTAATTTCGACCTTGTCTTATATTCAACTCCGCCCATTACACTTAATAAGGTGATTGAGTGGCAAAAACGTAGAGGCACAAAATCATACCTTATGCTTAAGGATATTTTTCCCCAAAATGCTGTCGATTTGGGAATGATGAAGAAAGGCGGCCTTGTCTGGAAGATGTTGGCAAGGAAAGAGAAGAGGCTTTATAAGCTATCGGATTACATTGGCTGTATGTCACCGGCAAATTGTCTATATCTGTTGGCAAATAATCCTGATATTTCAAAAGACAAAGTAGAAGAGTGTCCCAATAGTATCTCGCCAAAAGGGACAGACAGTATTATAAGCGGGGCAACGGCAAATATTATAAATTTTGGGAATAATTATCCTGTATGTTTGTACGGAGGAAATATCGGTAAACCTCAAGGCGTCGATTTCATATTACAAGTACTTGATGCCGTAATCGGGCTTCCTGTTAATATCTGTATTGTTGGCAGCGGAACCGAAAGTCTCAAACTTCACAAATGGTTGGACTCGCATGGCGATGTTAACAACGTTAGGTTTTTTGATGCGGTAAACAAAGAGTCATATGACCAAATTGTTGCGAATGCTGATATTGGAATGATTTTCCTTGATAATAGATTTACAATTCCCAATTTCCCATCGAGGCTCTTATCATATCTGGAATTTAAAAAACCGGTGATACTGGCAACCGATAAAAATACAGATATTGGTCATATTGCAGAACAGAATAAATTTGGGCTTTGGTGTGAAAGTGGTGATTTGGAAAGCTTTCTGAAAAACATCAAAATTCTTTCGAAGAATGTTGAATTAAGGAACAAAATGGGAGAAAACGGGTATAGATTCCTTCTGAATAATTATACAGCAAGTAGGACTGCCGGAATTATTTTGTCTCATTTTAAACAGCATTGAATCAGAATGCTTTATCGTCGATTTTTCAAACGTGCCATAGACATAACGGCCTCCGGATGTGCGTTGCTGGTGCTCTCCATGCCATTGACCGCTGTGACCGCATGGCTTCACTTCGTTAACAAAGGAGCTGGAGCTTTCTTTTTTCAGGAGCGGCCCGGCAAGGGTGGTAAAATCTTCAAAGTGGTCAAGTTCAAGACCATGACAGACGAGCGAGATGCCAATGGCAATCTCCTTCCTGACACAGACCGACTCACCAAGGTCGGACGATTTGTCCGTTCAACGTCAATCGACGAGCTACCGCAACTTTGGAATGTGCTGAAAGGCGATATGTCGCTCATCGGACCACGACCGCTTTTGATTCAATATCTTCCTCTCTACTCGAAAGAACAGGCCCGTCGCCACGAAGTTCGTCCTGGCATCACCGGTTGGGCACAGTGCCATGGCCGCAATGCCATCTCATGGCAGAAGAAATTCGAACTCGACGTCTGGTACGTCGACCACATTTCCTTCATCACCGACTGCAAGGTGATTCTCACAACAATTCAAAAAGTGCTAAAACGCGCCGACATCTCATCCGAGACTTCGGCCACGATGGAACCGTTCAATGGCAACAATTAATCTTTTCGGGGCAAGCGGTCACGCCAAGGTAATCAAGGATATCATTGAAGCGTATGGCGATCAGATAGGTCGTCTCTATGATGATGCCCCGCATTGCGATGCGATTAACGGACGACCGGTTTTTAAGGCCTCCCAGGCCGAAGTCGAAGCCCCATTGATTATCAGTATCGGGTCGAACAAGGTAAGAAGACTCATTGCCCAGAAATATCCACTCCAATACGCAAAGGCTGTTCATCCCCGGTCGATTATTTCCCCTTCCGCCAAAATTGGAGATGGCTCGGTAGTAATGCAAGGCGCAATCATTCAATCCGATGTTAAGATTGGAAAGCATTGCATCATCAATACCGGAGCCTCTGTTGACCATGAATGTGTAATAGGAGACTTTGCCCATATATCCCCACATGCCACCTTATGCGGCAACGTTCATGTAGGCGAAGGTACATGGATTGGGGCAGGAACAACAATCATTCCCGGGATAAAAGTAGGAGATTGGTGCGTAATTGGCGCGGGTTCTGTGGTGATAAATGATATACCCGACAATACAACTGCCGTAGGAAATCCCTGTAAACGAATACTTAACAAATAAACGAACTATAATATGGATAGGATATTGCTCTGCCTGGCGCACATGAGCGGCAGGGAGATGGATTATATAAAGGAGGCGTTTGACCAGAACTGGGTGGTGCCTCTGGGACCGAATGTCAACGGGTTCGAAAAGGATCTTGAAGAGTTTGTGAATCGGCGCGAGGGTGCGGAGCCGTTGAACAAGAAGGTTGTGGCGCTGTCAGCCGGTACGGCAGCCGTGCATCTTGCGCTGATTGCCTGCGGTGTCGGGCCGGGCGACGAGGTGCTGGTGCAGTCGTTCACGTTCTGCGCGTCGAGCCACCCTGTGACATATTTGGGCGCAACGCCTGTGTTCATCGACTCGGAAAAGGAGTCGTGGAACATGGATCCCGATTTGCTCGAAGAGGCTATCAAGGATCGTATCGCTATGACCGGCAAGAAGCCGAAGGCTATCGTTCCTGTGGCTCTCTATGGCATGCCGTACCGGATTGACCGTATCATGGAGATTGCCAACCGATACGAGATTCCCGTAATCGAAGACGCAGCAGAAGGGTTCGGCTCGATGTACAAGGGACAGGTGCTCGGTACGTTCGGCGAGTACGGTGTACTGTCGTTCAACGGCAACAAGATGATAACGACCTCCGGCGGTGGTGCGCTCATCTGCCCCGATGCCGACAAGGCCCGCGAAATCCTATGGTACGCAACTCAAGCGCGCGAGTCATACCCCTACTACCAGCACGAAGCTATCGGATACAACTACCGCATGTCGAACATCTGCGCCGGCATCGGCCGTGGTCAGATGACCATTGTTGACGAGCACATCGCTCATCACCGCCATGTTCAGGCACTCTATGAGAAACAGCTCAAGGACGTGAAGGGCATAACGATGCACACCAATCCAAGCCCCGAGTACAACTCCAACTTCTGGCTCTGCACGGCAACACTCGCCCCCGACCTGCGGATCAAGGGCCAGGAAAACGCTTACAAGCAGGTGATAACCGGAGCCGTCGGCGGCGCCGCAGGCGTAACCCACACCGTTGCCACCGCCACCACCGAGTGTCAGCCCAACGACAACGTTGAGGCACTGCGCATGGCCCTCGATGCCGCGAACATCGAGTCGCGCCCCCTGTGGAAGCCGATGCACCGGCAGCCCGTCTACCGCAACAATCCCGCCTATACCAACGGCGTCAGCGAGAGCCTCTTCAAAGTCGGCATCTGCTTACCCGCCGGCCCCTGGGTAACCGACGCCCACGTCCGCCACATCGTCGACCAGATCAAAACCGCGATTGTCTGACCCCAACACGACACAGTTAATTGTGGAGCAAAATCCGAAAATATCGGATATGCGTTTTACAAAGTCTGCGTAGGATATCATGTTTTCAATCGCTGTGAGTTTCCGAAGTTCGCGAAGCCGGGGCAATAGCAACAAGCCGGGTATAGTTTTCTATCGGATTGCCAGCTACGGGCTACATGAACCTCGAATTGAGCGATGCGTCAATTCCGATATCCGAGGAACTGACGAAAGCATCTTGGAAATTGAGAGAGAAAGGATTATTTCCCAGATTCGTCTGCTCTATTGTATTATTGAGAAGCATGAAATCTCTGGTTCTCCATTCAGTGTTGATGATGTAGTTAAAGATTTCAGAGAGGCTCTTTTAGGAGCCGAATCGATGACAGATATCATCGCAAAATCCCGGACTGATTTCCCATTTCAACAAGACCTCGTTTCTATTTGTCGCAACTTCAAGAAACATTTCAAATTCATATTTATTCATCGTAATGAGGTGAATAAAGAAAATATGTTTGAATATATCTTGGATTTGTCACAATCGCTTAAAAACGAGAATCGTAATAGCCTCGCCAAGAACTATCTCAGCCTGCTCTCCAGCCTCCGAACATTTGTTAATGAGAAAGACATTGATTTCAAGAAAATTGGCAGAGGATTTATTTTGCGTTATGCTGAGTGGATTAAACGAAGTGGCATTTCAGACTCCACACAGTCATTTTATCTACGAAATTTCCGTGCGATTCTTAATAAAGCAAATAGAGAGGGGTTAATTGGTGATATGTCCGGATGGTTTGACGATGTCAATACACAGATACATTTTACACCTACTGTGCCCGAAAGGAAATTAGATCGCAAGATCCTGTTGAAAATTGAGAATTTGGATTTGAAATCCAATGAAAGTCTGTCTCTGGTCAGAGATATGTTTATCTTCGGCTTCTATTGCGGCGGTATGGAATTGGTTGATGTGGCACACCTTACTGAAAAGAATATTAAGAATGGCGTCCTGTCATTTAATCGCAGATTGAAAGGTCATATCAAAAAGGTATTATTGGGTTCTTCAGCATTCAATATATTGAATAAATATACCTGTGAGCCAGGTGTTTACCTATTCCCTTTGCTTGATAGATTCCATGGAATTCTATTTAGTACGGTACAGAACTATGTTGCCAAAAATATGAAGGAGATAGGACAAATTATTGGTTTTCCGGAACTTACGTTTGGTATGAATATTTTGGCATTCAATTCATTAATTTCGAGTGTCAATATTTCAGAGTTGTTGTTGAAACATGATTCTACTTTTTGCAAAAAGCAATAGTAATTGAAATTTTAATGCCGACTTTGTGCGGCCGAAGCTTTTTAACGAAATCAACGGAGCGACTTCATCATGAGGTCGCTCCGCCTGCTATATTACGAGTTGACAAATATTATTACTTCTTGTTCAGCATATGGAAAAGCCATGCGCGCGCTCGATATTATCTAACGGCGGAAGAGCGGCTCCGACAGCGCGGGCCGCTCTTCCTTGTAAGTGAGAGTCTGTGATGGGTTGTCAGCCGCAGCGGGAGGAGCCGCAGGAGGTGCAGATGAGGCAGCCTTCCTGGTAGACGAGGGTTTCCTGGCCGCAGTTGGGGCAAACCTGGCCTTTGGCTTTGGTGCCGTTGGGGAGGTATTTCTTGAGCGCTCGCTCTACGCCCATCTTCCAGGTGTTGATGCTCTGGGAGTCGAGTTCGAGGCCGCTCACAAGTTTGAGCACCTGGTCGATAGGCATGCCGTAACGGAGCACACCGGAGATGAGTTTGGCGTAGTTCCAATATTCGGGGTTGAATTTGTCGGAGAGGCCTTCGATGGTGGTCTTGTAGCCGCGCTTGTTGATGAACTGGAAGTCGTAGCGTTTGTTGCCTTTGTCATCGATGGCTTTGATTATCTTGCCGTGGGTCACTGATTTGGGACAGAAGATGCCGTCGTCGTCATCGGCCAGACCGGTGAATATCTCGTAGGGACGGCCGCCGAGCAGGCCCACGAAGGCAATCCATTTCTCCTTGTTGTTCTGGAAGCGGACCACGTCGGCCTCGAGCTCTATGGGTCGCTTGGCCACTATGGGATGGCCTTCGACCGACACATCCTCTTTTTTCTTCTCCACGGCTATCAGCACACCCGAGCGGGAGCCGTCGCGGTAGACGGTGCAGCCTTTGCAGCCCGAGCGCCATGCTTCGACATAGAGACGGTTGACGAGTTCTTCCGACACGTCGGAGGGGAGGTTGATGGTCACCGAGATGGAGTGGTCGACCCAGCGCTGCACACTGCCCTGCATGCGCACTTTCTCGAGCCAGTCTACGTCGTTGGCCGTGGCCTTGTAATAGGGCGAGCGGGCCACCAGGGCGTCGAGTTCCTCCTGGGTGTAGTCGGGCTTTACTTCTATGCCGTTGACTTTCATCCAGGTGATGAACTTGGGATGGTAGACGATGTATTCCTCGAAGGCGTCGCCGGTCTCGTCGACATAGTCCACGCGCACTTCGGTGTCGGAGGGGTTGACTTTGCGGCGGCGTTTGTAGACGGGCATGAACACGGGCTCGATGCCGCTCGAGGTCTGTGTCATGATGCTGGTGGTGCCGGTGGGGGCAATGGTGAGGCAGGCTATGTTGCGTCGGCCGTGGGCTGCAATGTCGTCATAGAGCTGCGGGTCGGCCTCGCGGATTCGCATCATGAAGGGGTTGTCCTTCTCGCGGTCGGCGTCGAAAATCTCGAAGGCTCCGCGCTCGGTGGCCATGGTGACTGAGGAGCGGTAGGCGGCCAGGGCCAGCTGTTTGTGGACTTCGGTGGAGAATACGGTGGCTTCGGGGGTGCCGTAGCGCAGGCCGAGGGCCGCGAGCATGTCGCCTTCGCCTGTGGTGCCTACACCTGTGCGGCGTCCCTTGAGGGTCTTGGTGCGTATCTTGTGCCAGAGGTGAAGCTCGGTCTGCTTCACTTCGTCGGTCTCGGGGTCGGAGGCTATCTTTTCGATGATTTTGTCAATCTTCTCCATCTCGAGGTCGATGATGTCGTCCATAATGCGCTGTGCCTTGGTGATGTGAAGGCGGAAAAGGTCGAAATCAAAGTAAGCCTCAGCGGTGAATGGCTTGGCCACGTAGGAGTAGAGGTTGACGGCCAGGAGCCGGCAGGAGTCGTAGGGACAGAGTGGGATCTCGCCGCAGGGGTTGGTGGATATGGTCTGGAATCCGAGGTCGGCGTAGCAGTCGGGGAGCGACTCGCGGGTGATGGTGTCCCAGAAGAGTACGCCGGGTTCGGCCGATTTCCAGGCGTTGTGGATGATCTTGGCCCAGATGGCGGTGGCGTCGGCCTCTTTGCGGATTATCGGTTCGGGGCTGTCGACGGGATACTGCTGGATGTAGGGGATGCCGTTGACGGCGGCGTTCATGAAGTCGTCGTCGATGCGCACCGACACGTTGGCGCCTGTCACCTTGCCTTCGGTCATCTTGGCGTCGATGAACGCTTCGGAGTCAGGGTGCTTGATGCTGACGGTGAGCATGAGGGCTCCGCGACGGCCGTCCTGGGCCACCTCGCGGGTGGAGTTGGAGTAGCGCTCCATGAAGGGGACGAGGCCGGTGGAGGTCAGGGCCGAGTTCTTGACGGGGGTGCCTTTGGGACGGATGTGCGACAGATCGTGGCCCACGCCGCCGCGACGCTTCATGAGCTGCACCTGTTCCTCGTCGATCTTTATCACGCCGCCGTAGGAATCGGGCTTGCCGTCAACGCCGATCACAAAGCAGTTGGAGAGCGAGGCCACCTGGTAGTCATTGCCGATGCCGGTCATGGGGCTTCCCTGGGGCACGATGTAGCGGAAATGGTCGAGCAGCGCGAACACTTCGTCGTGGCTCATGGGGTTGGGGTACTTGGCCTCGATGCGTGATATCTCGGCGGCGATGCGGTGGTGCATGTCGGATGGCGACTTTTCATAGATGTTGCCGTATGAGTCCTTGAGCGCATATTTGCTCACCCATACGCGGGCGGCGAGCTCGTCGCCGTCAAAATACTCGAGCGAAGCGTCGTAGGCTTCGTCGTAGGTGTAGGTCTTTCGTTCCACGGTGAGATTTGGTGATGGATTTATGAGGTGCAAAATTTGGGATTATTTTTTAAATAACCAAATTGTAAGAGGAAATTCGTATGCCGCTGTTGAAAAGTTTTCCGATTGGAAACGTCAAACGGTTGTAGGTTAGATGATTGATGTTTTGTGCGGGTCGGCGCGGTTGCACGAAAGTGATTTTGGTGTTGCACGGGCGCTCAAAATAATGTAAATTTGGCACACAAATATCAGCCCTATGGATTTACACTATTTCAAGACGCGCCGCACCGTAAGGCGCTACAGTGACCGGCCGCTTTCCGACGCCGATCTGCGCGAGATGATCGAGGCTGCCGCCCGAGCCGCCAATACCGGCAACATGCAACTTTACTCCGTAATCGTGAGCCGCACTGCGGAGGAGCGCAAGGCTCTGGCTCCGGCTCATTTCAATCAGCCGTCGGTTGAAGGCTGTCAGGCCGTGCTGACCTTCTGCGCCGATTTCAACCGCTTCAACCACTGGTGCCGCGTGAGCGATGCCGAGCCGGGCTACGACAATTTCCAGGCTTTTCTATGGGCCGTGATTGACACCACCATCTTCGCCCAGCAGTTCTGCACCATAGCCGAGATGAACGGCCTCGGCACATGCTACCTCGGCACCACCACCTACAACGCCCCGCAGATAGCCCGGCTGCTCCGCCTGCCCAAGGGCGTAGTCCCCGTGACCACCCTCACCGTGGGCTATCCCGAAGGGGAGACCGCCGTCAGCGACCGCCTCGATGTCGACGCCATCATGCACAGCGGCTATTACCACGATTACACCGACGATGATATCCGCCGCATCTATGCCTATAAGGAGGGCCTTCCCGAGAGCCGGCATTTCGTGGAGGAGAACGGCAAGCAGACGCTCGCCCAGGTGTTTACCGACGTGCGCTACACCCGCAAGGATAACGAATATTTCTCGCAGGTCTACGCCGACTTCATCCGCAAGCAGGGATTTTAAGGTCATGACACTCTGCTCATGCTGCGGGCCACGTCGGCGGCTGAATCGTTGGGATCGATACCGCGGGCCTTGCAGTACTGCTGCCAGCCGTTGAGGCCCGTGGCCTGCACCGAGGCGCGGTAATCGCGCTCCTGACGCTCGGTTTTCGCGCGGTACTCCTCGCGGCGCTGTCGCTGGT
>ERZ836877.2002-NODE-2002-length-28480-cov-16.562603_pt1 | contig 28480 bp, 32 predicted proteins | sample MGYA00519469_ERZ836877 | MGnify/ENA primary metagenome ERZ836877 (study PRJEB31850, sample SAMEA3708809) | human gut metagenome | biome: human gut; feature: human-associated habitat; material: faeces | place: China | collected 2014 ... | reverse complement strand
GCTATCCGCCAGTAACCATTGATGATGTTTACAAGGAAGTTCTTGAGCAGGCAGAGAATTTCAAGAAGTATGCACAGTAAATGAGAGGTGTAAATGCAAATATGTTTTATGACGATTTAAATACAGAGGAACAGGTATCATATCTAATAAAACTAATCCATATATCCGAGTGCTTAGAAGGAAAATGTACATATGACCAAAATTAAAGCAATCAGTAACCCTTATAAACAAGAGATTAAATACGAAACTTATAAGGAAAATACTCAGGAATGGGATGATATGACATCTTTCAGAGTACAGACCGAAGTATCAGCCAGCCCCCTACCTTTTTCGGTTGGGTGTTTGGTTTTAATGGCAAGGTGCAGATACTTGCACCTGAGAGTGTGAAAGAACAGTACAGACAGATGATTGCACAAGCCGATGAGGGTATTCAGCAAAAAGAAAACAAAGAACAGGAAATCTAACACTCCAAAGCATACGATGTCAAGAAACGGCAGAATCTTTCCGCAAAGCTCGCAGTATGTATATGCCGAGGGCGTGGAGTTTGAAGTTTATCCGTCTGCGGATACAACCGCCCCAAACTATCGTTGTGAAATTTGGGTAGCCGTGAACGAAAAAGCCGAGTAATAAGGACAGCAACTGCGAGTTGCTTGCTTTAGATAATGCGTGAGACTATAATAAAGGTGTAAGGGAGGTACTGCATAATGGATACAAAACAGGTTATACTTGAACTTCGTACTCAAAAGGGAATGTCGCAGGCTGAGCTTGCAGAAAAAGTTTTTGTAAGTCGTCAGGCAGTTTCACGTTGGGAAAACGGAGAAACAGTTCCGAATACGGAAACATTGAAATTGCTGTCAAAAGTATTCGATGTTTCAATAAATACACTTTTAGGCTCGCCGAGAAAACTTATTTGTCAATGCTGCGGAATGCCGCTTGAAGATGATGATATTATCGGACACAATCACGATGGTTCTTTCAACGAGGAGTATTGTAAGTGGTGTTATGCCGACGGAACATATACTTACAATGATATGGACGATTTGATTGAAGTTTGTGTTAAGAATATGGTAAGCGAGAATTTCACGGAGGAACAAGCCCGTTCTTATATGAAAGAGCTGCTTCCTACTTTGGATTACTGGAAGAAATATGATGAGCTTAGTGATAACGGTCAGTTTGAAGAATTCAAGAAAAAGTTAATCAATGAGATTAACGAATTGAATGTTGACGGAATGCCAAAGGTGGAGAAACTGAATGCACTTGTCGGAAAGTATGTAAATCTTGAGTACCAGCTTCCAAATGGGCAAGCGGTTAAGTTTTTAAATGACGCAAAGACATATCTGTGCAATCAGCTTGAATGTGAATACGGCGGCGATAGATGTTTCGGCATTGTTGCAGATATGGATTTTATTCTTATTTGCACTTATGAAGAAGACGGTAAAAATCCGGAACTTGTATTGTATAAGAAAAGATGAGAATAGAAAAAAATAGTAAGCCATTGGAGTTAATGATTTCAGTGCAAGCAAAGAAATTTTGAGGTGTTAGCAATTTGCGACACCTCATTTCTATTTCTAAAAACACTATTGCAAGTTATCTTGATTAAAATTATAATTATGTTGAAGCGATAAGCGTATAAATACATTATCTTGTTTGAAAATAGAAGTGAAAAACAAGATATAGGGAAAACAAACTTGACAAACTTATAATTTTGAGTATAATAAGAAAAAGAGGAAACGAAAGGACGGTTGATAATATGTCAGTTTTTAGTGAAAGACTTATCGCATTAATGAAGCAAAATAGAATTAACCAAAAAGAATTGGCACAGAAGGCTGGAGTTACTGAATCCGCAATGTCTTACTATGTAAAAGGAGACAGGACGCCTCGCAGTGATGTATTAACCAGAATAGCGAAAGCTTTAGAAACTACCACAGATTATCTGCTTGGTACGTCTGAATCTGTCTCAGAAGTACCACGTGGAGAACTACAATATTTACAACGCAATCTTGGCAAGTTGGATTCAGACCAACTAAAAAAAGCCGAGAATATATTAAAAGCAGCATTTGATGATATTTTTGATGATGACGAGGAGTGATGAGATTGCCGAATAGTAAAAAACCAGATTTTTCAAGAGCATATTCAAAAGCTAATGAAATATTAGTAAAATCATCGGCAATTCAAACATTTCCGTTTTCGCCGAAAGATTTAGTAAAGGAACAAACACCGATTGTATGTCGTTCTTTTAAGAAAGCAAGAAAATACGGTGTGGACATCACAGCATTTGGAAGTGAATCGGCTATTATAATGAGTTTTAAGGGAAAGAAAATCATATTTTATGATGAAACAAAGCCGGATACACATAACCGTTTTTCAATACTGCACGAATTAGGACATGAGATTAACGGTCATGATTTTTCTAAAAAAGATGAGGACGCATACCATCGGTATGAAGTTGAAACTAATTATTTTGCAGCACAGTTGCTTATGCCTGAACAGATACTTAGAGAGTGCCATAACAGAGGGGCAAGAATAAACCGATTTTTCTTGCAAACCAACTTTGGTGTTTCAGCTCAGGCGGAAGATAAAAGGATAGAAACATTGGCAAGAACAAATGTGGAATGGCGTTCAAAAGCGGAAAAAGAATTTGATGACATAATCCTCATAAAATATGCCGATTTTCTAAATAGAATTTGTCCTGTTCGCAATACATACGATTTTGAAGATGAATATATTCGTCAGCAAGAGCGTAATAGTTGCTTTTGAAAGAATTTGGACTACTCCGAATAAGTATTTGCCAATTATAAAGAAATTTAGGGGCGTAATCACGCCAGATTTTAGCGTATATCGGGATATGCCACTTGTAATGCAGCAGTGGAATATTTATCGTAGCCGTGCAATCGGTAATTGGTTGCAGGAAAACGGTGTAACGGTTATCCCGAATATCCGATTTGGAGATGAACGTACATATGAGTTATCTTGTGCAGGTATTCAAAAGCATGGGACAATAGCAGTCGGTTCGCACGGTTGCATAAAACTGTTGTCTGACCGCAACTACTTTGTTAGTGGATTAAAGTATGTGGTTGACAGATTAGAGCCAAGTACCCTTGTTGTTTACGGGGCGGCACCGGATAAGATATTTACTCCATACAAAGAAAAAGGCATTGAAGTACTGCAATTTGACAGCGACTTTATGAGAAGCCGAAAGGCGGTGAGTGCCTAATGGGAGCAGGATTTCATGGTGGATTCGGAGGCACTCATGGTAATAAAGAAAAACACAAGGATTACATTGAAAATACATTACCTAAGAGTTCGCCAATTAAGATTCCGTCCTCTGCTATTATTATAGAGGAACAGAAAAACGGATACGAACAAGTAAAATATACTTGGAAAAAAGGCGATTACTCTTATACAAGTCGTTGGCATACTCGAACACCGAACGCTCCGAAAGAGCAAGGCGATAGTTGGGTTGTTCAGCGTGATAAAGCGGGTATTGGATATGGAAAAAACGCTCGTCCTGCTAAACACGAGATACTTGTTGGAAAAAACAAATGGGTGTCAAAGAAAGAATGGCAGGCAGCTATACGAGCAAGAAAAAATGGCACTGCAACAAAAGAGCAAAAGGAGATGTTAGATAATGGACATTGGAAATCTAAAAAATAATTTTACTTTTTATGAGGGATATGAGGACGAAAGCGAGATTGTTCTGTGTATTGAAAAAGATGAAGCTATTCACATTTGGGAAGGTTACTTTGACGACATTTTTGATAGCCCGTCTCTTGATGGTAAAGGCTGGAAAGGCTTTACACGAGACTATCATCAGCTTGAAGGTGTTTTCTCAGAAAACGGTGGCGTCTATGAAATCAATCCTACGGAGTATCTTGAAGATTTGATGCTTTATAAAGAAAAGACTTTTGAATTTGATGAAACGAAAGAAGTATTTAATCTTATCAAATCTTTACTTGAAAGAGCAATAAAAGAAGGTGTGACTGTAAAAGCCCAAAAGGTATAGTTTGTTATACGGTGGATTAAAAAGATGTAGAATACTAAAAAATTGAGGTGTTAGCAAATTGCGACACCTCTTTTCTTTTGCGAAAAACCTACTTACATGAGGCAATTATTCCAAGGAAATTATATGCTAAGGTTCAGGAAGAACTATTAAGACGAGCCAATCTTCATAGTGTAAAAGACAGAAAGAAAATAGTCTACAGTTCTAAATATGCACTATCAAGCATTTGCTATTGCTCAAAATGTGGAGATATCTACAGAAGGACGGCTTAGGGAACAAAAACAGAATTTAATGACAAAGAGTGCTGAGCGAGAAGGCTTGAAACAGAGGGTGGCAGAAATGAAGGAGTTCCTAAACGAACAGATTGGAAAAATTGAAGAATACGATGAAGGAAATATTAACTGTTTCATTTATGGGAGTATGTGTATGAAATACCTATCAATAAGGCGGACGGCAGAAAAATGGGAAATATCCATTAGAAGAATTCAGGTGCTTTGCAATGAACGAAGAATTCCTGGAGCAGTTAAGATAGGCTCATATTGGGCAATACCAGAAGATGCTGAAAAGCCAACGGACTTAAGAATAAAAAGTGGTAAGTATATTAAAAAGGATATAGGATTAAAGTAAACGATAAATCGGAAGTTAAAGGAGAGAATGTAGATGAACAAAACCGCCAAAATAGATATAAGCGTAAAATAATGAGGCTCAATGTCAATAGTTTGGGTAACCCGAAAAATGAAATAATTGATAATTACAAACGGAAAGGACTTAAACGTACTTTTTGTAGGTTTGAGTCCTATTTTGTTACAGTTTAATTCTAAAAAGCGTTGATTTTTGTTACTTTATGTGTTAATATTAACTTGTAAATTATACTAAATTTCGCATTTGTCGTAATTTAGAATTAAAAGGAGGAATATTATGGTTTCTACAGTCAGAAAAGGACTAAAGAGTGGCGTAAGCTTTGTGCTTGTGTTTATTATGCTGATTTCATCGTTTTGCATAATACCATCGTCTTCCGCAAATGTTTCTGTTAATGCGGCAGGCGGCTTTATCACTACTAAGCTTACAACTTTGTAATGCCGGACGAGCCTGTGTATATTTATTTGAAAACATCTACGGGAATTAAAGACGGCAAGGGAACGCAGGACGAGCCTTACGTTATTTCAAAAAGAAGCGAGCTTGAATATGTTTCTTTACAGACCTCGGACAAATATATGAGCGCAAGCTATATTCTTGCAAACGATATAGATATGTCAGGCTCGGATTATTTGCCGATTGGTTCAAACGAAGCACCTTTTACGGGAACATTTGACGGTAAAGGATACTTTATCAGAAATTTAAGCTGCAACAAGGCTTCGGCAGGACTTTTCGGCACAAATAAGGGTACAATTAAAAACCTTATGCTTGAAAACTTTAGCTTTAAATTGGCGTACCAATACTGCGGTGCCGTTGCAGCCGTAAACGACGGCGTTATCGGAAACTGCGGCGTTATCGAACCGATTGCTGCGAATATCGAAAACGAAGGAGCAATTGCAGGCGCAGGAAACGGAACGATAGAGGGCTGTTACGCTTATTGTGTTAAAGCCGAACCGAGCTTTAAAGAGATATGCGGCGGAACTCAAATGAAAGTTACCGATTGCTATTCAAGCGGAGAGAGCGAAACAAAAGCAAGCCGCATCACTGCGGAAAAAATGGTATGCTCTGCATTTGCCGCAACGATGAACCAAACTCTTACCGCAAAGAAATACGATTATCACTGGAAAAGCACCAAGAGCGTTGTAAACGGTCTGCCTGTGCTTGATAACAACAGTGAGCTTATGAATATGTACGGCTTCTGGGGCTACGAGGGCGAATTCGGAACAATAAGCTGTAACCCCGAAATGGCTTCACAGGGTACTTCGGTTGAATTTACGCTTACACCTGCAACCGTTCAAAACGGCTCAGAGTATGACGCAGAAATTGAAAGTATAAAAGCGTTTGACGATAACGGAAACGAAGTTATAATTAAAAACAATTCATTTACAATGCCTGATTCAAACGTAACATTTAAGGTTGAATATCACTTTAACGAAACCTTCTCCGGAGACGGAACAAAGGAAAATCCGTACATTATTTCAACGGTTAAGCAGTTTGAGGACTTGGCTACAAATCTGTATAACTTTAACGACAAATATAAGGATGCTTACTATGAGCTTGGCAGTGACCTTGACTTCAACGGTGCAGAGATTACTCCTCTCGGAGATGAAACGCACAAATTCAACGGTAAATTCAACGGTAGGGGACACGTAATTTCAAACTTTAAGATTACCGATAAGGCATACGCAGGCGTTTTCGGAGTTGCCGATGTTGACGCCGAAATATATGATTTAGGCGTTGAAAACGCAGTTATTAAGAGCGAAAGTGACGCTGTAATGGGCGGTATTGTCGGTTGGAACAGCGGTATGATATACAAGTGCTACTTTACGGGTGAAGTAACTCAAACCGGCACAACACAAGTATATGAAAGCAAGGTTGGAGGTATTGCCGGCTTAAATTCAGGTTTAATTTTCAGCTGCTATAATCGAGGAAGCATTTCTGGACCTGTCGGAAATATGCTTTATTGCGTAGGCGGTATTGCGGGAAGCAACTCACTGTTTGAAAAGAATATGATTTTCGACTGCTACAACGAGGGAGTTGTTAAAGAAACCGAAAACCTCGACAGATTTATAACGGCAGGAGCAATCTGCGGAGCGTCCGCACCTGTTTTAAACTGCTGGTATGATAAAGATCTCTGCGAATACGCATACACAAATTCTAACGGACAAAGATGCGTAGGCGACGCTTGTACTGCTTCCGAAATGAAAACAGATGTAGCAGATAAGCTCGGAAATGATTTCAGAACCTCTCCGAGTGATGAGGTAAACGACGGTTTCCCAGTTCTTAAATCCGTAGGTGTGGGAAGAACGCTTAAGGTAATGTTTACCGTTGAGGGCAACAAAACCGCAGTAAAGAGCTTTGTAAGCGATGTCCTTTACCAAGAGAGCATTAAGAAATCCTCAAGTCTTTCTAACAGCCTGAACATTGTTTCAAAGCTTTCGCACGCTGTTAGAATTGATGACAACACATTTGAGGTATTCTACGGCAAGGATTTCAAATTTACAGTAAATCCCGATAAGTATAATAATATATCTAAGCTTACGGTAAACGGTAAGCAGCTTGCCGCCGACAAGAAAACAGGCGAGTATACTCTTGAAAACGTCAAAGAGGATCAGACGATTACTGTTTCGCTTACGGGCGGTGAATACAAAGATAAAAACAAAGATGAAAAATCCGACTCAAAGTCTACTGAGGTTCCCGGAACCGGCGAAAACAGAATACTTTTTGTAACTGTTCTTTCGGCAATACTTATAGGAGCGTTTGTATTCATCACAGTTATTGTATTCATCACAGTTATGAGACGTAAAAAGACAAATTGATTATTTTGATTAGTATTTAAATCATAAATAATAAAACGCAGGCAAAAGCTATTTTTGCCTGCGTTTTGATATTATGAATGTTGCAATAAAAGGATACTGTAAAAAACAGCCAAACAAGACACCGGAATTCACAAAAAGTGAGTTCCGGCAATTTTTTTTGCTTTTTATTTGCATTTTTAATAGGGTGATGGCGAACAGGCAGAATCAAATGATATGCCTGCCGATGAGAAAGAGAGTATGCCGGATCAATATGATAAGGTTTCGTTGGAGAATTTTATAGAGTACAGCAAAGATATGTTTGCGTATTGGACGGAGAATGATTTTGCCGCATCTTTCCGCAAGATGCTTACATTGGAACAGTTCAGAAATGAAGAAATGCAGGCATTGTATCAGCAGTACCTTGTAGCAGGACCGGCAGGATATGTGAAAGATTTATTTGTAGGCATGGGAATGAAAGATGCTGATAATAAGGCAGATATGTTCTATTCGGTTATGTTTTTCTATTATAGCCTGTATGATGGTGCAGAGGAGAAAGGACAGATAAAAGACAGGTTTGAAAATGTCATCGATGATATTGCTTTGAAACTGAACAATTAAAGAGCCAGACGCAAAAGACGCAGAGCTGCTAATTCTAAAAGATTTGAATTTAGGATAGTGGATTTTATTTTACACTACCAAAAAGAAATGGAGAGAAAAGAAAATGAGAGAAAATATTATGATTCGATTGGAAAAAGAAAATGAGCATCGAGAGGTAGAAAATCTGGTAAGGGAAGGCTTCTGGAATGTGTATCGTCCAGGATGCTTGGAGCATTATGTACTCCACAAACTTCGAAATGATCCGGCATTTGTTCCGGAACTGGATTTTGTCATGTTAAAAGACGGAAAGCTGATTGGACAGAATATGTTCATGAAAGCTGTAATCACAGCGGATGATGACAGAAGTATTCCGATTATGACCATGGAACCGATCTGTATTACACCAAAGCTAAAGAGAAAAGGATATGGAAAACTTCTGTTAGACTACTCGTTGGAAAAAGCGAAAGAACTTGGTTGTGGTGCATTATGCTTTGAGGGAAATATTGATTTCTATGGAAAAAGTGGATTCAGACAGGCTAGTGAGTTTGGCATCCGCTATCATGGATTGCTGGAAGGCGAGGATGCATCTTTCTTTCTGTGCAAAGAACTGATACCAGGATATCTTAATGGAATTACAGGAGAGTATGCACCTCCAGTGGGGTATCTGGTGGATGAAAAGGAAGCGGAGGTATTTGACAGGCAGTTTCCATATAAGGAAAAGAAAAGGCTGCCTGGGCAGATATTTTAGAATGAAAATGTAAATCTTTTCAACGATTTTAGTTGTACTGCTAGCCATCGTTTCGCTTGTAATGCTTATAGTCGCCAGTGCAAAGAGTAAAGAATATCGAAGCTTCGGTGTGTTTGCAGGAATTGCTCTGGGAATGATGCTGGTTGGTGCACTTGGAATGAATATCATACCGTAGGAATATGTGATTGGTTGTTTGGAGCTGTCGATTTAACCGGAATTTTGCTTGCACTATTGCCACTATACTCCAAACAGATGGATGGCTTTGTAATAGCAGTAAATCTCTGGGATTTTAAGCCGGCAAATGGCTGGATTTGCATCATCTGCTGGATTCTGATAGCGGCATTCGTTCTACTTGGAATCGCAAAATTAGTATTGAATCATATGTGCATAGACAATGGGAAAAATCATATTACTATCAGTTCTTTATTGATCAGCATAATAGCAGTCTTATATTTTGCAATGATAAGAGAGACCTATTGCGTTGTGATAGTCTTTCTTTAGTTGATGATAAAGGGTGGGTTACTTTTTTATGCTATTGTAAGATGCAGTATGAAGGAGCGTCAGGATGTTTGATTTAACACAGGCATTACATATTTGAAAGGACTGGGAGCAAAGTTGTGAATAAATATTTAAATTTATACGGACTGATATTTGTTATTGTAATTCTAATCCCAAATATTGTTTTTTCGATTACTTGCAAAGATGGATTTGTAAATCACTATCAGAACAAGCTTGTAGAGATATTAGAGCAGATAGGAAGATTTGGCTGTTTTATCAGTATGTTTTTTAATAAAGGCTTTTGGTTTAAAAATGGAAAGAGCCAAAGATTTCTTTATAAAGTATTTTAATGCAGCAGATGCTGGATATCTTAATAAAACAACCAGCTTTCGTTCTTATTTTTTGACTTTTGAAGATGGAGCCAGACTGGAAATTATGAACCAGTCAGATTTGGTTGACAATGAAAAAGTATTGCTGAGAACTGGTTATGTTCATATTGCATTTAGTGTAGGAAGTAGGGCTTCTGTGGATACATTGACGGAACTGTTACGACAGTTACAACAATCATGTTGCTTATATTGGTTGGGTTTATCGGAGAATCCATAGTTAATCGTTCAAACATTAACTACTGGGGAAGGAGAAGCCTGTTTCTTCTGGTATATGGACTTACGATATGCTGTTTTGCAGCGGCAAGGGACGGACTAGACAAGACGATTCAGAACACGATTAACGGAAGCTGCGCACCGGGAGTATTCCCGCTTATCAGCATCCCGAATCTGATTGGCTGTATTGGAGCTGCAATTATAATCATTGCAGCTATTGCAACACCGATAGCAAAGTCGCAGCATATGAGACAGATTTGGTTTTATGTGATGTCCGGCGGAATTACAATGAAGATACTGGTAATGGAAATAGCAAGGATTGCTAATATCCTTTGACTTAAATTCGAATAGTAACATTTTTTCCGCACATTTTCTATCACACACCGTTATTATACTGTTTGGGGTAAGGGAGAGTATACCCTTTTTAAACAATTGCCTTATTTTTGCAAAAATTGAAAGGGGCTGCGAAGAATGAAGTCTTAAACTTCGTTTCTTCACAGCCCCATTTTCTTAACAAGGAGAATTAGCAGCCACAACCGCAACCGCTGTTGTTAGAAGTGTCATTGCCACAACCGCAACCGTTTCCACAGCAGCTAACCAAAAGGATAAGGATGATAATCCAGCAGCAGCTGTTGTTGTTACCTAAGAAGTTACCACACATTGTTCGTTTCTCTCCTTTCATTTGTTATACTACATTATACGCTAAGAAAGAAAAGTTGCTACTGATAAATCAAAATTAAATAAAATGTTTCGCTGTTAAAATAAAGGCTTGAGTGAAATTTTTAATTTTTATAGAATCAAATTTAAATTGGTGTTTTTCTATTAAAGAAGAATATATTCTTACTACTATTGCACAAGCATTGAAAAATTTGTATAATAAAGTCATATTTTAACGAAAAAGGGAGGGAATTGTAAGTTGTTAGGAAAAACACATTTTGCGGTGGGTGTTGCCTCAAGCCTGATATTTACTCAGCCAAAGACAGTTCAAGATGTAATACTTGCAGTTGGTATCGGAGGTATGGGAGCTTTAATATCTGATATTGATGTAGATACATCTGGTTCACATAAATATGCAAATAGAATCATCGCAGTGGTGGTATTAATTGTTGTTGCAGTATTTGCGGCTGAACAAATTTGGAATGCAGAAATTGTTAAACAGATTATAAGCGACAGTAGCTATGCAAGAATTGCAATAGGTGCAATTTTATTTATAGCAATTTGTGCCTTTGGAAAGCAACAACCACACCGCTCATTTATGCACTCTATCTTGGCGTTGGTCTTGCTTACAGCATCTATAGGAATGGTTTGGCAGGATTTGATTCCATATTTTGCAATAAGTTTTGCATCACATATTATAATAGATATGTTTAACTTTGAAAAGGTAAGACTATTATATCCGTTTAAATGTGGAGTTGCATTGAAGCTTTTTCATGCGCAAGGATTGGCAAACAATTTGTTCTTTGTTATAGGAAGTGCATTGGCAGTTATTCAAATTACGATATGTTTAGTTAGAATTTTCTTTCACATATGAAAAATGGCTATACCCCAATAGAGAGGTATAGCCATTTCTAATATTATAGAAATTATTAAATGGTAATACTATCGTTTGAAGTAAACGCTTTTAAGAGAAAAAATAATTTATTTCCAAATGTACTAACGCAATAGAGCATTATTATAGATAGTCTGGAATATATACGTTGCAGTAGCAAGTAGATACTTTTACTGGTGATAAATTTAATGATGAAAATAAATTATAACTCAAACAATAGTCTGTCTGAAAAGGCAGGATATTTTCGTTTTAGTGAAATTTTATTGTGGTATAATTTTGAGATGGATTTTATGTATAAACTTGCATAGCTGTATAATACTTAAAAAGCCCGTAAAAGCTCACTTTACGGCTTTTTTTACGGGAAATTATCGCTGTGTGCTATGAATATTTCTGCAAAAGAGATAAATTTTTGACTAATATTAGTTTGGATTGCTTATTGAAAAAAATTGTTCTTAATTTATGACAATATATGAATTTAAAGCCTTCTTATGGGCTTTTTAACTAAGAAACTGGCTTAGTTATAAACTTTACAGAGATTTTTATATGTGGCATTAAAATATTGCTTTTAAAATAAAATGAAGAAAAATTTTTAAAATTCCCGAATAAATATGCAATAAAAAGCTTGCTTTTTTGCATAAAGAGTGTATAATATACTTATCAAAGTTCTAAAGCCACAAGGCTTTCGCACTAAATAGTGCAAATATAATTTTGGAGGTTACATAAAATGGGTGATATAAAAAAGGTAGTTTTGGCATATTCAGGCGGTCTTGATACTTCTATCATCATTCCTTGGCTCAAGGAGAATTATGATAACTGCGAAGTTATCGCTGTTTCTGGTGATGTAGGACAAGCAACAGAGCTTGAAGGTCTTGAAGAAAAGGCTAAAAAGACAGGTGCTTCTAAGCTTTATATCGAGGACCTTAATAAGGAATTTATCGAGGACTATGTTTTCCCAACAGTTAAGGCTGGTGCAGTTTATGAGAATAAGTACCTCCTCGGTACATCATTTGCTCGTCCTATCATTGCAAAGAGAATTGTAGAAATCGCTCTTGCAGAGGGTGCAGACGCTATTTGCCATGGCTGTACAGGTAAGGGTAATGACCAGGTTCGTTTTGAACTCGCTATTAAGGCTTTCGCTCCTGATATGAAGATTATCGCTCCTTGGAGAGAGTGGGACCTTAAATCTCGTGATGAGGAAATCGACTATGCTGAGGCACACAACATTCCTCTTAAGATTACAAGAGAAACAAACTATTCTAAGGATAGAAATATTTGGCACATTTCTCACGAAGGACTTGACCTCGAGAATCCTGCAAATGAGCCAATGTATAATAAGGAAGGCTTCCTTGAGCTTGGAGTTTCTCCGGAGCAGGCTCCTGATAAGCCAACCTATGTAACAATCCATTTTGAAAAGGGTATTCCTACAGCTATCGACGGCGTAGAGATGGGTGCTGTTGAGCTTGTTAAGAAGCTTAACGAACTCGGCGGTGCAAATGGTATCGGTATCGTTGACCTTGTTGAAAACAGACTTGTTGGTATGAAGTCTCGTGGTGTTTATGAAACTCCAGGCGGAACAATTCTTTACCACGCACACAACAAGCTTGAGGAGCTTACTCTTGATAGAGATACATATCACTACAAGCAGAATGTTGCACTTCGTTTTGCAGAACTAGTTTATTTCGGTCAGTGGTATACACCACTTAGAAAGGCTCTTTCAGCTTTTGTTGATTCAACACAAGAGCAGGTAACAGGTGATGTTAAGCTTAAGCTTTATAAGGGCAATATCATTGACGCAGGTGTTACATCTCCATATTCACTCTATGATGAGGATATTGCAACATTTGATGAAGATGAAGTTTATGACCAGAAGGATAGTGCAGGTTTCATCAACCTCTTCGGACTTCCAATCAAGGTTCAGGGCAAGAAGGGCTTCCGTTACGATAAATAATGCGGTTGGCTGATTTATTACGAATATTTTAAGAAATAATTTATTCGCTAAGAGCATAAATTTTATGCGGAAATCCGTCGCAAAATAAATTTTCTGTTTGGGCGTGTACCGTATTTTTGGATAAAATGCGGTATTCGCCCGAATGTTATTTTATATAAGTCAAGGAGAATATGATATGAAGCTATGGGCAGGACGCTTTTCTAAAGAAATAGATAAAAAAACGAATGACTTTAATTCATCAATTTCATTCGATAGCAGAATGTATAAAGAGGATATAGAGGGTAGTATTGCCCATGCTGAGATGATTGGTGAGGTCGGAATAATTGATAAAAAGGAATCTGAACTCATTATTGAGGGCTTAAAGGGAATCCTTGCTGACATAGAAAGTGGCAAGCTTGAGATTGACCCTAATGCGGAAGATATTCATACCTTTATTGAGGGTGAACTTACTGAAAGATTGGGCAGTACAGGTAAAAGACTTCATACAGCAAGAAGCAGAAATGACCAGGTTGCAGTTGATATAAGACTTTATCTCAAAAAGGAAACTAAAAATTTGGTTTCTATGGTAAAAGAGCTTGTAAAGGTTATTTGCGATAAGGCAGAAGAAAATGCGTCTGTTGTTATGCCTGGATATACTCATCTTCAGAGAGCACAGCCGATTACTTTCGGACATCATCTTATGGCTTATGCAGAAATGCTTCTCCGAGATATTAGCAGACTTGAGTCGGCTTATGGTCGTATGGACGAAATGCCACTCGGAAGTGGTGCTTTAGCTACTACTACATATCCGATAGACAGAACTATAACAGCTCGCTTGCTTGAATTTGACAGAATTTCTCAGAACAGCCTTGATGGCGTATCTGATAGGGATTTCTGTATGGAGCTTGCATCTGCACTTTCTATTATAATGGTTCATCTCTCTCGTTTTTCTGAGGAGATTATTATGTGGTGCAGTTGGGAATTTAAGTTTGTTGAACTTGATGACGCATTTTCAACAGGTTCAAGTATTATGCCGCAGAAGAAAAACCCTGATATAGCAGAGTTGGTTCGTGGAAAATCAGGAAGAGTTTTCGGTGACCTTATGACCTTGCTTACAGTTATGAAGGGTATTGCACTTGCTTATAACAAGGATATGCAGGAAGATAAGGAGGCTATATTTGATGCTGTTGATACAGTTAAGATGTGCCTTACAGCCTTTACTCCAATGATAGAAACAATGAAAACTATTCCTGAAAATATGCGTAAGGCTGCTGCACACGGTTTTATAAATGCAACAGATTGTGCAGACTATCTTGTTAAAAAGGGACTTCCTTTCCGCGATGCTTATAAGGCAACTGGTACACTTGTTGCTCTTTGCATAGAAAAGGGCTTAACACTTGAAACACTTCCTATCGAGGAATACAAGAAAATCTGTGATACCTTTGATGAGGGTGTTTATGATGCAATTTCTCTCGAAAACTGCGTCAACGGCAGAAAGGTGCTTGGCGGTCCTGCACCTGAAAATGTAAAGGCTCAGGTTAAGCGTGTAAGAGAAATAATTGCTTGATTGTTTTTGCGGAGGAAATTTTATGATAAAAGATAAAAGCTGTTTATTTAAGGATATTATTGAAGATATGAAAAATATATACCTTGAATTTGGCGATGAAAAGCTTATTGAAGATGATGATTGGTGTATATACACTGTCGAAGAAAAGCTTGAGCCAAATACTGAATGCTATGTCTTTGATTATCCTGATTATGACGATGAAACAGGAGAAGAAATTCTTCCTGAATATGCTGTTAAGCATCAGATGAAGTGTGTCACAACCTGCGAGGCACTTCAAGATGTAATCGCAAATTCACTTAGCCAAAGAAGTGATTTAACAGTTGAACAGCTTATAGATGCAGTTAATTACTATTTTGATAAGATTGCATTTATGGAATTTTAAGTTTAATAGGGGATATTGATAATGAAAATAAAGGCAGGAATTATCGGTGCGACAGGCTATGCTGGTGCAGAGCTTGTACGCCTTTTGACAACACACCCGAATGTAGAAATTTCCGCAATAAGCTCTGTTAGCTTTGAGGGAAAGAAGCTTTCTGAGGTTTATCCGTCATACAGGTGCTTATGCGATATGGAATGCAAAAATGCAGATGAGGTTGTAGAAAAATCTGATGTTATTTTTGCAGCACTTCCACATGGACTTTCGCAAGAGCTTGCAGCAACTTGTGATAAGGCTGGAAAAGCTTTTATCGACCTTGGAGCAGATTTCCGTCTTGAGAGCGAGGAAAAATACAAGGAATGGTATAACGGTGAATTTCTTGATAAGGAGCTTCATAAAAAAGCCGTTTATTGTATACCTGAGCTTTTCAGAGATAATGTTAAGGACAGCAAGATTATTGCTAACCCTGGCTGCTATACAACAGGTGCTCCGCTTGCACTTGCTCCTGCGATTGTAAATAAGCTTGTTTCAACAGCAGGAATCATAATCGACTCAAAATCTGGTGTAACTGGTGCGGGAAGAGGTCTTTCACAGGCTAACCACTATCCTGAACTCAATGAGGGTTTCCACGCATATAAGGCTGGTGCTCACAGACATACTCCTGAAATTGAGCAAACTTTATCTAAGCTTTCAGGTGAAAAGGTTACAATTACTTTTGTACCTCATCTTCTTCCAGTAAACAGAGGAATACTTTCCACTTGTTATGCTCGTCTTAATGATGGCATAACAAAGGAACAAATCCGCAAGGCATATGAAGATTTCTACAAGGACGAATACTTTGTAAGGGTTCTTCCTGACGGTGCTTATGCTGATATTCATAACATAAAGTATTCTAATTTCTGCGATATTTCAATTCATATCGACTCTCGCACAAATACTCTCATAGTTACTTCAGCCATAGATAATATGGTTAAGGGTGCGGCTGGTCAGGCAATTCAGAATATGAACATAATTTTCGGCTTGGACGAAAAGACAGGACTTGTAATAGTTCCTCCTGCATTCTAAGCTATAAATATATTGATTTTTTAAGGGATGATGAAAAATGTCAATTAAGTTTGTCGACGGTTCTGTAACAGCTCCTAAGGGCTTTGTGGCTTCTGGTGTACATTGTGGTATAAGAAAGAATAAGAATAAGCGCGACCTCGCTCTTATATATTGTGAAAAGCCTTGCACGGCTGCCGCAATCTATACAACTAATCTTGTAAAGAGTGCCCCTATCCTTGTAACAAGAGCTAACCTTGAAAATGGCACTGCTCAAGCAGTTATATGCAACAGTGGAAACGCAAATACTTGTAATTCTGACGGTGTAGCGGTTGCTGAAAAAACCTGTGCTTTGGTTGCAAAGGCTCTTAATATTGATGAAAAAGATGTTATCGTAGGTTCAACAGGTGTTATCGGACAAAAGCTTCCGATTGAGCCTATTGCTAATTCTATTCCTGAGCTTGTTTCTGCACTTTCTAAGGAGGGTGCAACAAATGCTGCCGAGGCTATTATGACAACTGACCTCGTTAAGAAGGAATACGCTGTCGAAACTGAAATTGGCGGAAAGACAGTTTATATCGGCGGTATAGCAAAGGGCAGTGGTATGATTCACCCCAATATGGCAACAATGCTTTGCTTTATAACCACAGATGCTGCAATTTCTGCTGATATGCTTAAAATTGCTGTAAAAACTGTTGCTGATAAGTCCTTTAATATGGTAAGTGTTGATGGCGATACATCAACAAATGATACACTTGCTGTTATGGCTTCAGGTCTTGCAGAAAACGCTGAAATTACAGAGCAGAATGAGGATTACAACATTTTTGTTGAGGCTCTCACAATTCTTTGCAGAAAGCTTTCTAAAGAAATGGCTAAGGACGGCGAGGGTGCTTCTAAGCTTCTTGTCTGCAAGGTAAGTGGTGCAAAGACCGAAAAAGATGCAAAGGGCGTTGCAAAGAGCGTTGTTTGTTCAAGCCTTTTAAAAGCGGCTATGTTTGGTTCAGATGCAAACTGGGGCAGAGTTCTTTGTGCTATTGGCTATTCTGGCTGTGATGTTGATATTAACAAGGTTGATGTCAGCTTTGCATCAAAGGCTGGTAAGGTTGATGTTTGCAAGAATGGTGCGGGCATAGACTTTTCTGAGGAACTTGCAAAGACAGTTCTTACAGAGGACGAGATTGACATAGTTGTTGAGCTTAATGACGGTAACGGTGTTGCTGAAGCATACGGCTGTGATTTGACATATGAATATGTTAAGATTAACGGTGATTACAGAAGCTAAAGAGGTTGCGGAAATATGTATAAAATTTCAAATGCGGACAGAGCCCAGGTTTTAATACAGGCTTTGCCATATATTCAGAAATATTCGGGTCAGACCATTGTCGTAAAATACGGCGGAAACGCTATGGTAACACCTGAACTCAAAGACGCTGTTATGAGCGATATAGTTCTTATGCAGCTTGTCGGAGTTAATGTTGTTCTGGTTCATGGCGGTGGCCCTGAAATCAGCGAAATGCTCAAGAAAACTGGCAAGGAAAGCAGATTTGCAAATGGTTTGCGTGTAACAGATAAGGAAACCATAGATATTGTGCAAATGGTTCTTGCAGGCAAGGTTAATAAGAGCCTTGTACAGCTTCTTGAACAGCATGGTGGTAAGGCAATGGGACTTTGTGGTCTTGACGGCAGAATGTTGATGGCTGAAAAGCTTATAGCTTCTGAAGATTTAGGCTATGTCGGCGAAATCACAGAGGTTAATACAGAGGTTATCGAGGATACCATACATAATGGCTATATACCTATTCTTGCAACAGTTGCAGGCGGTTATAACGGAGATGTATTTAATATTAATGCTGACCTTGCAGCCGCCCAGATTGCAGCAAAGCTCGGTGCAGCAAAACTCATTCTTATGACAGATATTCGTGGACTTTTGCGTGATAAGGATGACGAAGAAACTCTTATCCCTGTTGTAAATGTCAGCGATGTTCCGTCATTAAAGCGTGAGGGAATTATTTCGGGTGGTATGATTCCAAAGATAGATTGCTGTGTAGAAGCCGTAAGACGAGGAGTTAAACGAGCTCATATTATTGACGGTCGAATTGCTCACTCAATTCTTATAGAGCTTTTCTCTGATGAGGGTATCGGAACAATGTTTTATTGATTTCATCTTTTTGATGAAAGAGGAGGTAATGTAAATGACCTTTGAAGAAATTAAAAAAGAAGAAGCAGAATATCTTATGCCGACCTATGGAAGATTTCCAGTAGCATTGGCAGAGGGTAAGGGTGCTGTTGCAAAAGATGTTGACGGCAAGGAATATATAGATTTCACAAGCGGAATAGGTGTAAACTGCCTTGGATATAGTGATGACGGACTTGTTAAGGCTATTTCTGAACAGGCAGGCAAGATTCAGCATATGTCTAATCTTTACTACAATCCGCTTCAGGTTGAAGTAGCTAAAAAGCTTGTTGAGCTTACAGGCTTATCTAAAGTATTTTTCTGTAATTCGGGTGCAGAAGCAAACGAATGTGCAATTAAGGTTGCAAGAAAGTATGCCTTTGAAAAATACAGCGGTAAACGAAACAAGATTATTACTCTTGTAAATTCATTCCACGGCAGAACTGTTACAACTCTTGCCGCAACTGGACAAGATGTTTTTCATAACTACTTTTTCCCATTTACTGAAGGTTTTGAATACGCTGAAGCAAATAATATAGAAAGCTTGCGTAATCTTATTGACGATACTGTTTGTGCTGTTTTTATAGAGCTTATTCAGGGCGAGGGCGGAGTTAATCCATTGCAAAAGCCTTTTGTCTGGGAAACAGCAAAAATTTGTCAGGATAATGATATTTTGCTTATGATTGATGAAGTTCAGACAGGTGTTGCAAGAACAGGAACATTCTATTGTTACGAACAATATGGTGTAACTCCTGACATAATAACAACTGCTAAGGGTCTTGGCGGAGGACTTCCATTCGGTGCTTGCATATGCAGTGAAAAGCTTTCTGGTGTTCTCAGTGCTGGTACTCATGGCACAACCTTTGGCGGAAACCCTGTTGCATGTGCAGCTTCTCTTGAGGTTCTCAGCAGAGTGGCTACAAAAGAATTTTTGAAGGAAGTATCCGAAAAGGGTGCTTATATCAAAGAAAAGCTTAGTTCAATGCCAAATGTCAAAGAGGTTCGTGGACTTGGTATGATGATAGGTATAGTTCTCGAAAAGGGTGAAGCAAAGGTTCTTGCAAACCGCTGTGTTGAAAAGGGCTTGCTCATTCTTACCGCAAAGACTCTTTTAAGACTTCTTCCACCGCTTAATATCAGCTATGAAGAAATTGATAAGGGCTTAGCAATTCTAAATGAGGTTCTTTCAGAAGTGTAATTAAAATAATTTAAAATGTTATAATAAGGAGGCAAATCCAATGAAACATCTTTTAAAAATGCTCGACCTTTCTCACGAGGAAATCTGCGAAATTCTTAATCTTGCAGACCAGCTTAAATATGAGCAAAAGCACAATATCGAACATAAGTATCTTAAGGGCAAGACTCTCGGTCTTATCTTTGAAAAGGCTTCCACAAGAACAAGAGTATCCTTTGAGGTTGGTATGTATCAGCTCGGCGGACTTCCAATCTTCCTTTCTGCAAATGATATGCAGATTGGCAGAGGTGAGCCTGTTCAGGATACAGCAAGAGTGCTTTCACGCTATCTTGACGGTATTATGATTCGTACATTCAAGCAGTCTGAGGTTGAGGACCTTGCAAAGTACGGTTCTATTCCTATAATCAATGGCTTGACAGACTTCTGCCACCCTTGTCAGATTCTTGCTGACCTTATGACTATTCGTGAGTATAAGGGCAAACTCGCAGGACAGAAAATGGCATTTATCGGTGACGGCAATAATATGATGAATTCACTTATTGTTGGTGCTTTGAAGATGGAAATGTCTATTTCAGTAGCTTGTCCTGAGGGCTATGAGCCTGACCCACTTGTGCTTGAGTTTGCAAAGGGCTTTGGTGATAAGTTCGAGATGGTAAGAGAGCCTAAGAAGGCTGTTGTCGGTGCAGATGTTGTTATCACAGATGTATGGGCATCTATGGGGCAAGAGGGCGAAGCTGAGAAACGCAAGAAGGCATTTGCAGGCTACTGCATTGATGAAGAACTTATGAGCTATGCAAAGCCCGATGCTATTGTACAACATTGCTTACCTGCACACAGAGGCGAAGAAATTTCTGCTGATGTATTTGAAGCTCATGCAACTGAAATCTTTGATGAGGCAGAGAACAGACTTCACGCACAGAAGGCAGTTATCGTAAAGTGCCTTACAGATAAATAAAAATTCATTAAAAAATATTTTAATAGACAGTACCTTTTTGGCACTGTCTATTTTTTATATAACAATATAATGATAAAAATTAAAAAATTCGCTCAAAGTTTTTCAAAATTATTATAAAAAAAACCACTGTTATTACAACAGCGGTTATATAAGTATTAAGCTTTAAATTTTTTTTGCTTAAGCTTCCTGAGGAGCTCCTACAGGACATACACTTGCACAAGAGCCACAGCCAGCACAAGCATCAGCATCTATTACATATTTGCCGTCACCCTCAGAGATAGCCTCACAAGGACATTCAGCTGCACAAGCACCACAAGCGATGCAATCGTCAGAAATTACATATGCCATAGAAAATAACCTCCTTAATAATGATACCTATATTTTATCATAAAATTTTTAAAAATCAAGTATTTTTCAGAAATTTACATAAAATTCATATAATTAGTGATAACTAACTTGGTATATATCACAACATATGCACAAATATTCAGGCTTCCTCAGATGTGGTATTCTTTTTGAATTTTTGCACTAATTTTGTTACACCTGAAAAAAGTCCTTGTCTTGCCATATCTATTACTGAACAGATTATGAATATTTTAAAAATTGTTGCTATTACGAACATTATTCCTAAGAAATTATTATAGAGATTTGGGTCGCCAAGTTCATTGTGTGACCAGATAAAGCCTCTTATAAGTGGGTGTTCATGAATAGCATATATTCCAATAGTTGTTCCAGCAATGTAGTTGATTATTCTTGATTTAAACTGAAAACCTCTGAAAAATAGGAATATAGAAACGGATTCGAGTATGACAAATGGATTTGAGAATTGTCCGAAAACTGAAGCATTATAAAATCCTACTTTATTGAATGTAACATTGCCAAGGAAATAATAGAGCGAAAAATCTATTATGCAAAGACCTACAAAATAGCCAAGATATTTAAAGTGAAGCTTTTCATCATCTTTGACAAAGCGTTTTAGATAAGCTCCAATAATAAACATAAATAAGAAAGAAATCATAGATTTTCCATATTCAATAGGTAGAACTTTATTAGTAGAGAATATCTCTTTTAAGCCGCCCATAGTTGAAATTGTTGGATAGATTGATAAAAATACGAAAAGAAGTCCAAGAAGAATTTTAAATTGCTTTTTATCAATTTCAACAAGAACTTTATTTATGAAAGGTGAGAGAAGCAAAATTATAACATAGTTTGTTAAAAAATACCATTGTTTTGAAAGTAATGGAAAGAACATTTTGATAATGGAATAAACTGCAAAGCGTCCAGAAAGATTATTTATAGTAGCTATTTCAAGCTTATCAGCAGAAGTAAGGTTATTTGCTGTTTCGCTCGGAGAAAAACCATTATTACTATAAATTATAAATGATAAGACTGTAAGCAAAATAGAATAAAACAGCATCGTAACATATACCTTTGGTATGCGTCGATAGCTTTTTTTAAAATCAAGAACATCTTTACTCATAAAGTAACCAGTGATAATCATAAAAACATTAACAGGTGTTCTGAAAAAGGACCACATAAAATCGCTCATTACTTCAAATCTTCCACCTTGGGCGTTAGAAAGCTGATTAAGCCCTCCGTATGTATAGACGTGAAGTACGATAATCATAAGCATACAGATAATTCTTAAAAGCTCTATGCCTGATTTTCTCTGTACTTTTTGCATAAAATTCCTCCAGTCATATTTTAAATTGAGATTTAGATTTATCTTTTGTTTTTTTGCTCTGCTTGCTTTTCATATTCCATGAGAAGTTCACTTGCTTCTCGTGCAATTCTTGAGATTGGCATACCAACAACATTGTAGTAATCGCCGTTAATTCCTTTTACAAATAAAGCACCATGACTTTGTATTCCATAACCACCAGCTTTATCATAGGGTTCAGTTGTATTGACATAGCTTTCTATTTCGTTTTCAGTTAACTCAAAAAACTCAACCTCGGTCGAAACACTAAAGCAACGCTCTAAGCCTCTGTAATTTATGCAACAACCAGTTATAACCTTATGTGTATTGCCTGAAAGCAATCTGAGCATACGCCTTGCATGCTCGGTATTTATAGGCTTATTAAGAATTTTGCCATCAATTATAACTGAAGTGTCACAGCCTATTACCATAGCGTCACGATGACCTTTAGATATATATTTTGCTTTTTGAGTTGCGATATACTGAGGCTTAAGCTCAAGCTCAATATCTGATGGTGCGATTTCATTTATATCAGGTGGAATACAAATAAAATCATCTGTAAGAATACTCATAATCTCACGCCTTCTCGGAGAAGACGATGCTAAAATAACATTCATAAAATTTCCTCCTAAAAAGTTTAACCCCTGAATCACAATTATACTATCTCTTTATAAATATCAGCTTTTTTTATACCTGAAAGTTCAGAAGCTTTTTTAGCTGCTTCTGATGGCTTAGAACCGCTCTCCATAAGCTCATTTGCAAAGCTTACTGCGTCCTCAAGAGTCATTTCTTTTTCTTCTATGATAGGAGCACCCTCTATTACAAGAACGATTTCACCCTTTAATGAACCGTCACCATATTTTTCATAGGCTTCTGGTAAGGTTGTACGAATGACCTCCTCGTGAACCTTAGTAAGCTCACGAACAATAGAAACTCTACGATTACCAAAAGTTTGAGCCATATCCTTTAAAGTTGCACTAAGCTTGTGTGGAGCTTCATAGAATACCATAGTTCTATGCTCATTACGCAATGAAAGCAAATGCTCGTGACGGCTTTTTTTATTCATACTGAGGAAGCCTTCAAAAGTAAATCTACCTGTTGGAAGCCCAGAAATTGCAAGAGCAGATGCCATTGCCGTAGGTCCTGGAACAACGCTTACTTCAATACCTCTTTCTGCACACTGCATAACAAGTTTTTCGCCTGGGTCCGAAACTGCAGGCATTCCTGCGTCTGTTACTATGGCACAGTTTTCTCCGTTTTCAATTCTCTCGCAGACAATTTCTCCACGCTCACGCATATTGTGTTCGTGATAGCTTATCATAGGGGTTTTAATTTCAAACTTATTTAGTAGCTTGAGAGTAACTCTCGTATCTTCTGCCGCAATGAAATCTACATTTCTGAGGGTTTCTATTGCACGGGGAGAAAAATCTGAAAGATTGCCTATTGGCGTACCGACTACATATAATTTTCCGTTCATAATTCACCTTATATTAAAATTATTTTTGATGACCATGTGCAAATGAGCCGTAGATTTCGAGCATTTCCTGACTACAATTTCCAAAATCATCTTCAAGCAGGAGCGTAGGTTCAAGCTTTAATCCGCCTTTATTTCCTCCTCGTCTGCCTTCAATCAAAAGCAACTTAGGAGTTTTCTTTGTATTAAGCTGAACGAAACGCAGTCGTTTAGGTTCAATGTTATATTTACGCATAGCCTCTGTTATATCCGGAAGGCGTTCAGGTCGCTGACATATGCAGAATCTTCCGCCAAACTGCAAAAGCTTTGACGCACAGGCGGTTATATCGTCGATGGTACATTCGCTTTCGTGTCTTGCAGCTTTAAGGGAACTATCGGGATTTACTATCCCCGTACCCTCAGCTTTATATGGAGGATTGCACACAACAAGATTATATATGCCAAAGGGTGTGATTCCATTTAGATTTCGTAAATCAGCATTAATTATATTAATTTTATCTTTAAGCTTATTATGCTCAACACTGCGGCAAGCCATATCATAGGCTTCTTTCTGAATCTCTACGCCGAGAATATTTTCAGGCGTGGTTGCAGACTCTCTGCACCAAATCAGTGGTATAGTTCCACAGCCACAGCCGAGGTCACAGGCAAGGTCTGATTTTTTAGGCCTTGCAAAGTTTGCAAGCAGAATGGTATCTGTCCAAAAAATATGTCTTTTTGAAACAATAACTTCAATACCACTTCCGAGAGGTTCAAATTTTTCACCTTCTAAAAGCATTTAATCACCACTTTTCGTGCAAAATTCAATATTCAACATAATAAGCTAAATATTGACATATATTTTAATTTTATCACATTTGCATCAATATGTAAATTGTTATATTGCTTAAAGTTCAGCTTGAGAGCTGATAATTTGACATTGTTTTAGCTTTTGCTTATAATTGTTAGAGAAATAGAGTTCTTAAAACCCACCGAAGGCCCCGCCTTTGGAATCCGCAAGCTTTTGAAAAAGCTTGAGCAAAACTTTTAAGTGTCTTGGGAAAGTTTGGTTAGCAAAGTTCGGTAGTTTCAACAAATGCGAAAATATAAGACAAGTAAGAATGTCGAGTGAGGCTTGCCGAACGATTCCGCATATTGTACTGTGCGGTCACGCACCGTATTTTGGGAGCGGCGGCTCGCCGTCTTAAAAAGATTTTTTAAAAAATAATTTTTGTGGAGAGAAGGATTATAATGCTAAAAGGAAAAACCGTACTTCTCGGTGTGAGCGGTGGAATTGCCGCCTATAAAATGCCGAATCTCGCTCGTATGCTGATAAAAGCTGGGGCAGAGGTTCATGTTATTATGACTAAAAATGCCTGTGAGTTTATAACTCCATTTACCTTTGAAACACTCACGAAGCATAAGTGCATAGTTGATACCTTTGATAAAAATTTTGAATATAGCGTTGAGCATGTTTCTCTTGCAAAAAAGGCCGATTTGCTTATAATCGCTCCTGCAACAGCAAATGTAATTGCAAAGCTTGCTTGCGGAATCGCAGATGATATGCTCACTACAACGGCTCTCGCTTGTAACTGTCCTAAGATTATAGCACCTGCTATGAATACTAATATGTATAGTAATCCGATTACATTTGATAACATACAAAAGCTAAAGCACTATGGTTATGAGGAAATTCCGCCTGAATCAGGTATGCTTGCAAATGGTGATATTGGCAATGGCAGACTTCCTAATGAATCACTTTTATTTGATTATATACTTAAAACAATAGCACTTCCACACGATATGGACGGAATGAGAGTTCTTGTTACGGCAGGAGCAACCTGTGAAAGCATAGACCCTGTGAGATATATTACAAATCATTCAACGGGAAAAATGGGAGCGGCTCTTGCAAAAAGAGCTATGCTGAGAGGTGCAAAGGTTACACTCATTACAGGAAAGACCGAGTGTGAACTTCCAAATTTTGTTGATGTAATCAAGGTGAAAGGTGCAGAGGATATGTATAATGCAGTTAGAGCTTGTGCTTATAAACAGGATATTATAATAAAGGCGGCAGCTGTTGCAGATTATACGCCAAAGATTGTTGCCGAACAGAAAATAAAGAAAAATGATGGAGATATGACAATAGAGCTTGTACGCACTAAGGATATTTTAAAAAGCTTGGGTGAATTTAAGCGTGAAGGTCAGCTTATATGCGGTTTTTCTATGGAAACCGAAAATCTTATTGAAAATTCACGCAAAAAGCTTAAAAAGAAAAATGCAGATATGATAGTCGCTAATTCAATAAGTGATAAGGGTGCGGGCTTTGGTGTAGATACTAATATAGTAACTATTATTACTGAAAATGACGAAACTTCTCTTGGCTTGCTTTCAAAAGATGCTGTTGCAGATGAGATACTGACAAAACTTATAGCTATGAAAGGTTGAATTTTTGAAATATAATATGTTTATGGAACGAAAAAAGCAAAGAGGACAATATAGAAAATTAAAATCTATGTTTAAGGCAATAGACAGATTTATTCCATTTGAAAGAATTGTCGGAGAATGTCGAAATGCCTGTTTACTTTTATTTCATATTGGAATATAATAATGCTATTATAAAAATATTAAAAGAAAGGACGATTACTTATGAAAAAATTGATAGGAATTATAATTGGTTTGGTGCTAATTGGTGTGGTCACTTATTTTGGTTTTAGTTTTTATATTTCACAGATGACAAAGGAGCTTGTTGAGTCTTCATGGAAGCATGAAAATGTTCTACCAGAAAAATATGAAGGAGTGCTTAATCTTTATACATATAAGCAATTAGATTGGCTTAATAAAGCAAGCTCAACTAATGTTAAGGCTATAAAGCAAGATTTTTCATATCCTTCAACGGAATGGAGAATAAATTCTGCAACTACTACATATTCCTATACAATTACAAATTCAGATACAGGTGCAGCTATTGTTGGCTGTGATAATGTAAAATGTACTATTGAGTGGGAATATCAGGATGGTAAATGGATAGTAAAAAGCTTTAAAGAAGGATAAATATGTCATTTAATAATATTATAAATTTTCACGCACATATATACCCTGAAAATATCGCCGAAAGAGCAACTCAAAGTGTTTCTGACGGTTATGGAATAAAAATGGATTATAACGGAACTCTTGAACAGCTTATTGAAGATGGTAAGAAATCGGGTGTGACTCAATTTGCAGTTCAGTCTGTTGCTGTTACTCCTAAAACAGTACAAAGTATAAATAATTTTATTGCTAAGAAGTGTTCAGAAAATCCAGATATACTTTTTGGCTTAGGTACGCTTCACCCCGATATGGAAAATCCCGAAGAAGAAATCGAACGCTGTATATCTCTCGGTTTAAAAGGAATAAAGCTTCACCCGGATTCACAGCGTTTTCTTATGGATAGCGATAAGGCTATGAGGCTTTATGAAATGCTTGAGGGCAGATTGCCTATACTTATGCATTGCGGAGATTATCGTTTTCAGTATTCACGACCAGAAAGACTTGCAAAGGTTCTTGATGCTTTTCCAAAGCTAACAGTTATTGCCGCACATTTCGGTGGTTGGTCACTTTGGGATTTAGCCTTGCAATATCTTGAGAATAAGAACTGCTATCTTGATACTTCAAGCTCTATGATGTATTTAGGTCAGCGTAGAAGTAAGGAATTAATTAAGGCATATGGTGCTGAAAGAATGTTATTTGGCACAGACTATCCTATGTGGAATTCTTTCGATGATATAGAAATGCTCGAAAAAATGGAGCTTTCTCAAAATGAATATGAATTGATATTCAGAAAAAATGCTCTTAAAGTTTTAAATATAGAGGAGGAAAGCAAGTGAAAGAGGATATTTGCAGTATACCAATAAATGATGTGTTCGCTCCTAAAGACGGTTGTCCGTTTTGTAGAATGAGAGATATGCTCGAGCTTAGAATGGCAGAGTATGTTACAGGTGCGGCTATGATGGAGCCTGATGTTCGTGTCACTACTAATGAACAAGGATTTTGCAATAGGCACTTCAAAATGATGCTCAAAGTAGGTAGCAGACTTTCTAATGCACTTATTCTTGAAAGTCATTTGCTTAAAATTTCAGAAGAACTTATGCCAAAAACTGTTAAGGGTAAGCCTGATAAGAAGGTTCTTGCTAATCTTGATAAGCTTACACACGATTGTTTTGTTTGCAATCGTGTGAATATGAATATGGATAATATGTATAGAATTGTTTATGCGATGTGGGAGCAGAATCCAGAATTCAAGCAGTTATATTCTGAACAGAAATTTATATGTCTTGAGCATTATACGGCACTTATGAGTGGGGCGACAAAGGCAATGGGCAGAGGTGTTGTACCTTTTTATGAGGAAACAGCGAGGCTTGCCGGAGGTTATCTTGAAGAACTTCAAGGTGATGTATCGCATTTTTGCAAAATGTATGATTATAGAAATGCAGAGGGTGATTGGGGCAATTCTCGTGATAGTATAGAACGCTCGATTGAGTTCTTGACTGCTGAAAGATTTGAGCCAACACACGATGAAGAAGCATAATTATTTTTATTGAGCGTAAATCAGCAATTAGCTAACGCATTTCCCTAAGAAAATTAAAAGTTTTGCTCAAGCTTTTTCAAAAGCTTGCGGTTTCCAAAGGCAGAG
>ERZ836877.1993-NODE-1993-length-28628-cov-7.262906_pt1 | contig 28628 bp, 28 predicted proteins | sample MGYA00519469_ERZ836877 | MGnify/ENA primary metagenome ERZ836877 (study PRJEB31850, sample SAMEA3708809) | human gut metagenome | biome: human gut; feature: human-associated habitat; material: faeces | place: China | collected 2014 ... | reverse complement strand
CTCTCTTTATTTGATGATTTCTAAACTAACGCGATTTTATCGCACCAGTAGTAATACTGGGCTATAAGTGAGGCCTTCTTTTTATCAAGCCATGGTCTTGGGAGCACTCTTACAATATCTTCATAGGTAAATATTGTTTCCTCTTTAGGATAGCGGTAGCGGTATTCTGAATGAGAGCCTAAAAGGTGAATCCCGATGAATTTCTTATTAGCCTTGTCGTTAAGTGCATCATATATTGAAGGAAGCAACGCATCGTCATATCTATATGCATACGGATCTTCCGAACTTTCCACACTCACATAGTTTATCACGTCAGCACCATCGGCCATAACTCCTGATGCATTGCTTACCAGTCCTTTACGTTCCTGGTTTGAAAGCCAAAAAGTTTTGAATCGCGCAGCCTTGAAAATATCGTATACAAGAGGGAATTTGTACCAGTCACCGCAGGTTTTATCATCTGTTTTTAGAGATAGTAGCCGTTCCATATTTCCTGCAGTACCTTGTGATGAACTAATAGCATCTCTGAAAATAAACAACGAATCACGCATCGACCAAAGTTGTGGAGTGGTGGGGAGAGGATAATCATACAATTGGTGGTGTATGCGATGTGCGGATTCTCCGATTACCATAATAATATTAATGGGAGCGTTCGGTGAGTCCACTTGTCCTGAGTATAATAGAGGACGTTTAGCCTCCATAATCTTTTGATACTCTTTGTTTTCTTGAATAGTATTGATTATGTTCTTAGGAATTCTCACACCCATTATAAGTGCAGCCCTGCTATTGAACGTAACTAAGCAAAAAGTCAGGGTTGTAAATCCTAATAAGGATGACGCGTATAAAATTCTGAGATATGATCGTTTTCTGATTGAGCTTATTATAATGCAGCAAAGCCAGCATGCGATAGCGGTCCCTCCGATGCAGAGAATACTTTCAGGTGAAAATATGCGATTGAGTAAATCAGGCATGAACTCTTTGATTTCCCGGATATTTGTCTGCGATAGAATCGTCACCATCCTGTGGGTGATTCCGAACCCATAGGTAATGAACGAAAAAAAGTTTATAAGACAGCAAAATACATAGCATCCTATTAATACGCAGGAAATTGAGAGAATCCATCTTTTATAAGTGGCCGCAATAATCAAAATAGTCAATATGCATCCTTTAAAAGCTGCAATTAAGACAATAAATCCCCATAATAGCCATTTAGGCTGATCCAAAACTGTTGCGTACGGAATTTCGATAATGCCGAATAGTGAAAAAAGTGAAAGGAATAGCCACGCATATCGGGCCGACCTGTCAGATAGCTTGGTGGTTAAGTATCTCATCATAACATTACGTATTAAATTTTGTTACGAAGTTGCCAGCGTGTGGTTATAACTCTTGACTTCAAAATCACTTACAACAAAATGAATTGCAATAAATTCAAAGGATACTTATGTTTTTTAGTGGATACTAATGAACGATTTTTTTGATTGTACATTTCATATGGCAGTCAGAACGGGAGGGTTTTGGTTGATCCCCACGAAGCGCGGTCGAGATTGCGGTAGGAGAGGGCTTCGTGCATGTGGGCCGGGGTGATGTTGGCTGATCCGTCGATGTCAGCTATGGTGCGGGCGACTTTTAGTATGCGGTCATAGGCGCGTGCGCTCATGTCGAAACGAGTCATGGCCTGTTCGAGGATTCGCATTGTGTCGTCGTCGAGAACGCACCATTTTTTGATTAGCCTTGAATTCATCTGAGCGTTGCAGTTGACTTCGGGTTCGTCGGCGAAGCGCTGCTCCTGAATGGCTCGTGCGCGGACTACGCGTTCCCGGATTGAGGCGCTCGACTCCGATACTTCATTGGACGACAGCCGCTGGAACGGCACCGGCAAAATCTCGACCTGAATGTCGATACGGTCGAGGAGCGGGCCGGATATGCGGCCGAGATATTTCTGCACGGCTCCCGCCGGGCAGGTACATGCTTTCGTGGGGTGATTGTAGTACCCGCATGGACACGGATTCATCGAGGCCACGAGCATGAACGAGGCCGGATAGTCCACCTGATAGCGTGCCCGCGACACGCTTATATGGCGGTCTTCGAGCGGCTGCCGGAGCACCTCGAGAACCGAACGGGGAAACTCCGGAAATTCATCGAGAAACAGGATGCCGTTATGGGCAAGCGAAATCTCACCCGGCATAGGATTGGAGCCGCCTCCCACCATAGCTACGGGCGATACGGTGTGATGTGGCGAACGGAAAGGCCGCGCGGTCATCAGGCGCGAGCCGCGTCGAAGTTTTCCGGCCACAGAGTGTATCTTGGTAGTTTCGAGGGCCTCGCGCAGACCCAGAGGCGGCAATATCGAAGGCAGACGCTTGGCCATCATCGATTTTCCGGAACCCGGAGGGCCTACAAGAAGAATATTGTGGCCCCCGGCACAAGCGACCTCGAAGGCCCGCTTGACATTCTCCTGCCCCTTGACTTCGCTGAAATCATAATCGAAACTGCCGAGAGCCGCGGCAAATTCAGCGCGTGTGTCCACAACAGTCGGCTCTGGCACGGCAGAACCGGAAATAAGATCTATGACCTCGCGCAGGGTATCGAGGCCGTAGACATCGAGATTATTGACCACGGCGGCTTCAGTGGCGTTGGCCCGCGGCACTATCATACCCTTGAAACCGGCCGCACGGGCGGCGATGGCCATAGGCAGCACACCGCGTACGGGCTGCAGCGAGCCGTCGAGCGACAGTTCGCCCATTATCATATATCTGTCGAGTTCCGGGGCCTTTATGGCACCGGCGCCGACGAGTATGGCCACGGCGATAGGCAGATCGTAGGACGAGCCTTCTTTCTTCACATCGGCGGGAGCCATGTTTATGACGACCTTGGCCCGGCCGATATTGTAACCCGACTGCGTGATGGCAGAGCGGACACGCTCCTGACTCTCCTTGACCGCGGCGTCGGGAAGGCCGACAATGCAGTACTGCATGCCACGCTCCACAACGGTTTCGACTGTAACAATGATGGCATCAATGCCTTTTACGGCAGCGGCATAGGATTTTACGAGCATGGAGAGAGCGTGTTTGATTATTTTGACAATGATTCTATAAATTTACCGGCGACAGAAGCCCAGGGAGTGCGGCATATCTGTGTGCCGGTCGAGTCGCACACCACAAAATATGGCAGCCGCGGCACCGCGAGGCGTTCGACCGAGGCCGCTACCGGACCGCCCGGAACCCAGGCCTGCGTCCATGCAGCACTATCGGCGCCGGTATAGCGCTTCCAGTCGGCGTTGTCCGTGTCGAGTCCGAGATCGAGTACAGCGAGCTTTTTATCCTTCCCTTTTTCCAGACGGCGCAAAAGAGGCACCACGCTGTCGCCTCGCCATGAATCGGCATCCGACATGAGAATAATGGAGTATGGCTTGTCCGACGGCTTGAAAATACGCACCGAATCATTGCGGTCGACATAGCGTATAGGCAGCACAGGTTCAGAAGCCGTCTCCGCCACCACTCGCTGCAACAGATAGTTATAGCCGTCGGTCAGGGCCGACGGACGGGCCGACGGTTCTATCATTGCCAGCAGCGAATCGGCCAGTTCAGGCTGCACATGGCTGTCGAAAGCCGTAGTGAGCAGGAGGGTCGAGAGAATATTGTCGCGATGTGTGTCGATATATCGGGCTATCACGCTATTTGCGGCTGTACCGCCGGCCCGTAGGCTGTCAGCGTTCTGACGCAGGAAATCGGCCCATTGCGAAGAGGTCTCGTTGCCGTTGATACTGATATCATATGGATTGGAGCGGGCCAGCTTCACATCGATAGTCTGTCCGTTGCGGGCATAGAGGCGCCCGAGAAGCCGGTAATCATAATCGTAGATATCGACAACGGCCGGCTGCCTGGCCGTACCGAAGAACTCGAACTCACCCTCGCGAGCCGCCGTAATCTGTGTACGGTAGGCGCCGTCGGCATAATAACCTACACGAAGATTTATGGTCGGATTGCCCTCGATAGTTCCGTTGACACGGAACTGCTCGTTGTTGGTACAAGCCACGGCTGCAAGACATGCGGCCACAAAAATAGCGGTATATGTCTTTTTCATCAGAAATCACTGAATAACTTTGGCTTGATGAGAAGGCCGAGCCTTATCTGCGAATGAAATTTATTATATTCGAGCAGACCCTCGCCATAGCCGTTGTAGAACTGGAGAAAAAGGAACTGATTGTCGCGCTTGAATATGCGGTACGACAGATCGACGATGACATTGGCGTTGAGATTCCAGCCTTTGCGCTTGACGACTGTCACACCGCCGCTGAAACGCCGGTTGTCGCTCACCACCTGAAGTCCCGTCTGCCAGAAACCGCAGTAATCGACAATGTCACGGTTGTTCTCTCCGTCGACGATCGGAATCCATATTTTGCCGTGTACCATCAGGTTTTTTGTCACGAACACATTGGCGGCCAGGGCCACGCGGTTCCACGAACGCGACTGGATACTGTCGCGTCCGTTGCTTTCGTGCTCTATCATGAAAGTGAGCTTGCCTATATATCTGTTCTTGACAAAGAGCGGTTTGGTGAGACCGATACCGGGATTGAAATTGAGATCGGTCATCGGCATGGAATTCTCGAGGACGTTCCAGAAACACTTCTGGGTATAAAAAAGATAGAGATAAGTGCCCCATGGAAGTGTCGAACGGGTAAGACGCTGGGCTACCGATATCTGGAACTTTATATTCGTGTTCTGTTTGGTCGCTTTAGGGCCTACCGACGGGCCGAATATGAAATAATTGTCCTTATACAGACCGAAATATGGCTGATTGGAGAAATCGCGCTTGATACTGTCTGCATACATCGGCTCACCACCGCCGGTGACAAGAATCTGCGCACCGGCCGTCATGGCCGTGATAGAAAATATGACCGCTAAAACGCAGCGGCGGCATAATGTGATGTATTTTCGTAACATAAGTGCAAAAATACGTAAAATAATCCACGCTCCACTGCCGCAAAGGAGCATTTATTGGCAGTTTTTACGAAAAGAAAGCGGCATTGTTTTATCTTTGCAGTAAAAAGAATCAAACAGTATGTTCGGAAGTATCGAATTTTATGTAGTGGCCGTTTTCGTAGCCGCCGCAGTGATAGGTCTTGCGGCCATGCCCCGCGACAAAGGCGAGGCCCGCACATTTCTCTACGCCGGCGGTCTGGCGCCTGACAGCACGCCGTCGGAAGCCGGCATACTTGCCCGTGTCAACGACCGCGGACACCTCGAGATATTCCGTTATGGCCTCGAAGGCATATCAATGGATGGAGCCTACAGCCTCGCTGTAAAAGTAACAGGCTTCGACATAACCATAGAAGAGCGCCTTACACCCGGACGCCGGACAGGAGAAGAGGCTGCCACAGGTTTCGCCGAGATAGACTGCCTCGGATCGGAGAGATATCATATCCAGTACCGCAGCGAGGCCACCGGCCGCAACGCCGCTTTCTCTATCAATATCCGCCCGGGAAACGAGGTGAAGCGTCTACTGGGCTGAACCGGACTCGCCACGAAGTACACGTCCATAGCGTTCGGGATCGTTGATCAGTTCCAGAGCCTGCCGGAAATCAGGATTAAGAGTACTCAGCGGGCGATAATAGGAGCCATCCTCATAGAGGTCGCGGGCGATAAGTCCTTTTAAAATAGCCTCGACCAAAGGTCGCGAACGATTCCATTGTTCCTCGTTATATTCGATCTTGGCATCGGTGGCATTGGCTATCAGCTTGTCGATCAGCTCCTGAGGCACACTGAAGCGTGTCTGGAAATCGTTGTCGTCCGGATATTCCTGCGTAAGTTCGGCACGATGTGCGTCTACATAGTTGATACACGTGCGGTTGACTATGCCGCGTGCTATCAGATCGCGGTAGTACACGCTGTAGCGCGAGGTGTCGGCCGGGACGAATACATCAGGGATAATGCCTCCGCCTCCGTACACAGGACGCTTATTTTTAAGGGTAAGATACTTGAGAGAATCGGGACGCTGGATACTGTCGGCGCTCCACAGTTCGCCGCTGTTGAAACGGTTGTACATGTCAAGATAGTATTCTTCGGAATGTCCCTTGGCATAGGGCCGCTGTATGCATCGGCCGGAAGGAGTATAATAACGCGATACGGTGAGACGTATCATCGAGCCGTCGGGGAAGGGGAAGGGACGCTGCACCAGCCCTTTACCGAAAGTACGGCGTCCTACGATAAGGCCGCGGTCATTGTCCTGAATAGCCCCGGAAAGGATTTCGGCAGCCGATGCGGAAAGCTGATTGGCTATTATGACCACACGTCCGTCGGGAAACGACGGTGTTGTTTCTGTCATGAACGTATGCTCGGGCGAGCGGCGTCCGGCAGTGCTTACGACCGGAGTATTTTTCGGAAGGAACTCGCCTGCCACATCGAAGGCAGCCCCGAGATAGCCGCCGCCGTTGTCGGTGAGATCTATGATAAGATTCTTCATGCCCTGCTTCTTGAGCTTGGCTATGGCCTGGCGTACCTCCTTGCCTGTTTCCTCGGCAAATCGGGTGATACGGATATATCCGGTCGTCGGATCGGCCATGAAAGTCTCGTCGACACTGTAGAGCGGAATATCGTCGCGGACAACGCGGAAACTGATCGTATCAGCGGCACGCTTCACTTTAAGATCCACTACCGAGCCTTTCGGCCCGCGGAGATGCTTCATCACATCGGTATTGACCATCTTCTTGCCGGCCAGTACGGTATCGTTTGCACTGATAATGCGGTCGCCGGCCATAATACCGACCTTCTGCGACGGGCCTCCGGTTATGGTCTGGATGACATAGACAGTGTCCTCAAGCATATTGAACTGAATGCCTATGCCGCTGAACTTGCCCTCGAGAGGCTGAGTGAATTCTTTCGTCTCGGACGGCGAGGTATATGCCGAATGAGGATCGAGAGTCTTGAGCATGGCCTTTATGGCCTCGGTGACAAGAGTGTCGGAATTAACATCTTCTACATAGAAATTCTCGATCACATGGTTGGCCATGCGCAGTTTCGTATCAGGAGTAATTTCCTGTGCGGAGGCCGATATTGCGGCGACAGCGGCAAAAGCAAGCAGTATTCTTTTCATTTTCAGGGCAAATATGGAGTGGTGTCGACACCATAGCTTTCGAGTTCGCGGACGATGCTCGACGATATGGCGCCCAATTCGGGTCTACTGAATAATATAACGGTTTCGATGCCCGAAAGTTGTCTGTTGATGTCAGCCATGTCGCGTTCGTACTCGTAATCCTTGGTCGAACGTACTCCCCGGACTATGCATGCGGCTCCTATCGCAGAGGCGTAATTCGCAGTCAGACCGGTAAATGCCTCCACACGCACACGCGGCTCGCCGGCATAAAGTTTTTTTATCGGTTCGAGAGCTGCCTCGATATCATGGAGCGGCTTGGACACATTCACACCCACTGCTATCACCACTTCGTCGAAAAGGGCAAGCGCACGTGCGACTATATCGGCATGACCGCGAGTGAAGGGCCGGAATGAACCGGGAAATAGAGCCTTCATATTGAGTTGGAAATTAGAAGTCAGAAGTCAGGAGTTCTAATTGCCAACTCCTGACTTGTAATTAATTCAGCTGTCGATGTGGGTGTCGTCCTCGACCACAAGGTTGTCGATAATGAAGTTCTGACGCTCCATTGTGTTCTTGCCCATGTAGAATTCGAGAACTTCGGCAACACCGTCGTCCTTGCGCAGACTGACACGATCGACACGCATGTTCTCGCCGATAAAGTCGCGGAATTCCTCGGGCGATATTTCACCGAGACCTTTGAAGCGTGTGATCTCGGCATTGTCGCCGAACCGCTGTATGGCCGCGACACGCTCGTCGTCGGAATAGCAGTATACGGTATCGTCGGGAGCATCGTCTTTCTTCGCACGTCCCGAGCGCTTGGCCGTCTTCTTGTTTCGCACACGGAAGAGCGGTGTCTGGAGCACGTATACATGACCCTTCTTGATGAGGTCGGGGAAATACTGGAGGAAGAAAGTGAGCATGAGCAGACGTATGTGCATGCCGTCGACATCGGCATCGGTGGCTATGATCACCTTGTTGTAGCGCAGTCCGTCGATACCGTCCTCTATGTTGAGGGCAGCCTGAAGAAGACTGAACTCCTCGTTGGTGTAGAGTTCTTTTTTGGTGGCTCCATAGGTATTGAGAGGCTTTCCGCGGAGTTTGAACACAGCCTGAGTCTCGACGTTGCGTACCTTCTCGATAGAACCGCCGGCCGAGTCACCCTCGGTGATGAATATGCTCGTCGCCTCCTTTTTCTCGTCAGAGCCGCGGGCGTCGTTGAGGTGCACGCGGCAGTCGTTGAGCTTGCGGTTGTAGAGGCTCACTTTCTTGGCTGTCTCGCGGGCTTTTTTCTGCACTCCGGCCATGGCCTTGCGGTCGCGCTCGCTTTCCTGCACCTTTTTCAGAATCACGTCTGCGACCTCAAGATTGCGATGCAGATAGTTGTCGAGCTCTTTCTTGATGAAATCGCCTATATATTTGGCTATGGTAGGGCCGTCGGGCCCCATGTCGCGCGAACCGAGTTTAGTCTTTGTCTGCGACTCGAAGACCGGATCCTGCACACGCACGGCGACAGCGGCCACCATGCCGTTCCTAATATCGGAATATTCGAAATTGCGGTTGAAGAAATCCTTGAGAGTACGGCTTACGGCTTCCTTGAAAGCGCTGAGATGAGTACCCCCCTGAGTGGTGTGCTGACCGTTGACAAACGAATAGTATTCCTCGCCGTACTGGTTCACATGCGTTATGGCAATCTCGATGTCCTGCCCTTTGAGGTGTATGATAGGATAGAGCGACTCCTGCGTCAGAGTGGCGTTGAGCAGATCGCGGAGACCGTTACGCGATATGAAACGACGCCCGTTGAAGACAATGGCGAGGCCGGTGTTGAGGTATGTGTAGTTTTTCAGCAGCGGCTCGATAAATTCATCGCGGAAAGCATAGTCGCGGAAAATATCGGCTGAAGGAGTGAAGCGCACGAAAGTGCCGTTATCCTCATCGGTCGGCTCGATGTCGCTCTCCTCTATGAGATTTCCCATGGTGAAGAGCGCGCGTTTGCGCTGGCCGTTGCGATAGGCAATGATCTCGAATTCGGTCGACAGGGCATTGACGGCCTTCAGACCGACACCGTTCAGACCGACAGACTTCTGGAACGCCGACGAGTCGTATTTTCCGCCCGTATTCATCTTCGATGCCACATCGACAAGCGAACCCAGAGGAATACCGCGGCCATAATCGCGTACGGAAGCAGACAAGGCATCGACATTGACGGTAATCTGGCGCCCGAAACCCATCATATACTCATCGATGGAATTGTCGAGCACTTCCTTGAGAAGCACGTAGATACCGTCGTCGGAGTTGGTGCCGTCTCCGAGCTTGCCTATATACATGCCGGGGCGACGCTGTATATGCTCTTTCCAGTCGAGCGTCTGTATGTCGGCCTCGCTGTAGTCTGCGGCCGCAGGGGCAAAAACGCCGTCGGCCGGTTCGTCGGTATTCTGCTGATTTATATTATCGTCGGTCATAGGATTAGTGCGCTTTATGTCTCACAAAGTTAGCAAAAATTACGCAAATTTCCGAAAAATGCCTATTTTTGTGGCATGCATATACTTCACTGCACATATTCGATGGAGGTCGGGGGAGCCGAAACCATGCTCGTCGACATCATGAACGGTCAGGTGAAACGCGGCCACCGCGTGACATTGCTCATTGTCAACGACCGCGAATCTTCGCAGGTCATGAATGCCGTAGATCCGGCTGTCGGTATTGTGCGCTTCCGGCGCCGGGAGGGCGCGGCGCCCCTGCTGATGATGGCGCGGCTCAACATGGCAATCGCAAGGCTCAGGCCCGATATAGTGCATGTGCATCACGAGAAATTCTGCCGTCTGGTTCGTCTGCGCCGCAGCCGCATGATATATACCGTCCATGCCCTCAACATAACAATGGAATATTCCGCAGGCACCGCTATGGCGGCTATAACAGATGTGGTTGCCGACGATATACGGCGGCGCCTTCCGGGAGCCGATGTCACTACGGTGCCCAACGGCATTATAGTGGCCGATGTGGCCCGACGTCCGGAAGGCATGCCGCATACTTTCCGGCTCGTGCAGGTAGGCCGCCTGGAGCCGGAGCTGAAAGGGCAGGATATTGCCATCCGTGCTCTCGGCATACTGAAAAGAAGAGGAACCGACAATATCGAGATAAGTTTCATCGGCACCGGAAGCGGACTCGACTCTCTGCGCCGCCTTGCCGAAAACGAAGGTGTGGCCCGTCAGATCCATTTCGAAGGTATGCGCGACCGCAGTTATATATACTCCCGGCTCTGCCGCTATGACGCCATGATACATTCTTCGCGCTACGAGGGCTTCGGACTGACTGTGGCCGAGGGTATGGCCGCCGGGCTGCCTCTCATACTCACCGATCACGACGGCCCATGGGAAGTGGCCGACCACGGCCGTCTGTGCCTCTCTGCCGAAAAAGGAAACGCCGAAAGCTTCGCCGACGCAATAGCCGCACTGATCGCCGACTATCCGACGGCCCTGAACAGAGCGCAGGAGGCTCTCGACTATGTGCGCCGCTTCGATATATCGCACACCATAGAAGCCTACGACAGGCTTTATGATAAAGTAATAAGAAAATAAGAAGCCAAGAACTTTTCTATCAGGAGAGGCATTTTAAATATATGCAAATCCTGTGGAAATGAATCTGTACAGCCATAGACATCATCTGTTACGCCCTGTCGCATATCTGCGGCTGGCGCGACGCTATGTGCCGCCGAAAGCTTATATGATGATTCTCGCGGCAGCCACAGGAGTCATCACCGGTCTTGCATGTGTGGTTCTGCGACTGCTCATCAAATGGGTATCGGGCGCGCTTACCCGTCATTTTCCGCCGGCCGGCGACTGGACGCTCCTTGTTCTTCCTCTCATCGGTCTGACTCTCACGGCCCTTTTCTGCCGATATATTGTCAGAAGACCCCTGAATCTCGGCACAGACCGTCTCCTGGACTTTCTGGACAAAGGGAGATATATAATAAGCAAAAAACTCATGTTCGGTCCTATCATCGCCAATGTGCTGACGCTCGGATTCGGCGGATCGGCGGGTGCCGAAGGGCCTATCGCTGTTACCGGCGCTTCTATAAGCGGAACCATAGCACGCAGACTCGGTCTGACGCCCGATCAGATACGCATCTTCATAGGCTGCGGAGCCGGAGCCGGCATAGCGGCAATATTCAAGGCTCCGGTCGGAGGCATGCTGTTCGCTCTCGAGATTCTACGCCTGCCGTTCACTACGTTCACAGTACTCGCTCTCCTCCTGGGCTGTCTCGCCTCAGCCATGACATGCTATATTTTCACGGGGTTTACTTTCGACGTTTTCCTTGACTCGGCGGAGCCTTTCGAGGCCGGTTCATATATGGCTCTGACCATTTTCGGAATAGCCGCCGGCTTGTATTCGCTGCTATACAACCATTTTGTACGCGTAGCCAGACGCATGATCCGCCGTATGGGTCATGAATGGATCCGGATAACAGTAGCCGGAGCTATACTCGGCGTGCTGCTCTTCCTCTTTCCGGCTCTCTATGGCGAGGGATACGGCGTGATGGACCGCATGATCAACGGCGATGTGACAGCCCTCTACGACGGCACTCCCATCACTGCAGGCCACGGATTCGGCCATATTGCAATCATCGTCGGAGGTATTCTGCTGGCGAAAGGTCTGGCCGTAGGACTTACCACCCAGGCCGGAGTCGCCGGCGACTTCGCCCCTACTCTCTTCGCAGGCTCGCTCGCGGGGCTGCTGTTCGCATTGACAGCAAACAATCTCTTCGGCTGTTCGCTGCCAGTCGGCGATTTCACTCTTATAGGCATGTGTGCTGTATTCGCCGGCGTGATCAGGGCACCTTTCATGGCCATGTTCCTCACTCCCGAAATGACCGGCAATTTCACTTTATTCCTGCCTATGGTACTTGCTTCGTCGTTATGCTACGGAGTCGTACGCCTGGTGAAATCCGAAAATTTCTATCACGAAAAAGGTTAGAAATCGTGTCTGACTTGTAGAATCGTCAGTCCGTCGCGGATAGGGATTATGGCTTTTTCCACTCGAGGATCGGACGCTACAAGGTCATTGAAAGCCCGTATGCCCTCTGTCTGCGGATCGCGGGCATTATTATCGAGCACTTTGCCGTCCCACAGAGTGTTGTCAGCAAGAATGAATGCTCCGGGACGCAAATGTCGCATCACCGCTTCATAATAAGAAGAGTAGACACGCTTGTCGGCGTCGATAAATACCATATCTACAGGCTCTCCATCTTCCATTATACTGTCTATAAGTTCTCGGGCATCACCTATATGCAGACGTATGTCGGCCCCGCGGGGCGAGGAGGTGAAAAGTTCGCGCAGATCGTCGGCATATTCGGGATCTATCTCCACCGTGTCTATCGAACAGCCCTCCGGCATAGCCTCGGCGAAACATAGGGCCGAGTAGCCTGTGAACGTGCCCAACTCAAGGATTCGGTGAGGCCGGATCATACGTGTGAACATTGCCAGAAGGCGCCCCTGCGCGTGACCCGAACACATCCGCGGATAGAGACGTGTGAGATGGGTGTGCCGGTAGAGCCTGTGCAGAATCTCAGGCTCGGCGCCTATATGTGCCTCGATATAATCGTTTAAAAGCTCTTCTGTCATATCAAGATAATTTAGAGCTAAAGCTTTTAGCACTTACAAACTTTGTTTGCGCTCAGGGCTTCAGCCCGGATATTTTCGCAGCCAGGGCATTCATGGTCAGACAGGCTTCGCGTGTCAGGGTCTTCGACACCTGAGCCGAAACAATCAGCAGCCGCCCGCTTTCGCAAAGTTCGAAATCATGCCCGACAGGCTTATATCGCTCACCCATGGCTTCATTTATAATCAATATTATTTTTGAACCTAATTTCTCAGCCTCTTGTCTCACAGCCTTCTCGGCCGGAGATATAAAAGGTGATACTAAAACACCTCCGTTGGCGGCAGCATAAAGCCAACGATCGCGGTTTTTCTTTCGTTGCTGTTCCGTATCGGCCCTGTGCACTACTACCTGCTCGCGAAACGGATTCCGGAGAAGATACAAATTGCCATAAACCGAAAATCTCTGTCCTTCTATTTCCAAACCGTTTACTCGTCTGAAAAATTCAGGATATGCCCTACGCACTGCCAGACGCCTCGGATTTTCGCGGATATAATTGAACAGTGTGTCGAGCGAACGTTCTTTCATCAGAATCTGGTCGTTGAAACCATCTTCGAATACTTTGATACCGCCGGCACGATTATTTACCCCAACCTTAAACCGGGCTATATATCTACCCATAGGTTCATCAAGCATATTTTGCACAAACAGCAGAAGATGCACATGATCGGGCATTATGCAGTATTGAAGTATTTTCAAGGCCGGATGAAGAAGCTGAATCAGTTTTATTTGCCCCTTAATACAAAGGCCTAATTCTGTTAGCTCTATCTTTTCTTCCGAGAGATACCCGAGGTCAGAAACAGACACATTCTTGCTGAGCGTTATCATATAAATGCAACGCGAACAATAATCATGCCAATGTGCTCTGAAAACCTGAGCCACGATTTTTAATTATTAATCAGATAAAGCATTCCGGCATGAGTGAGAAGCATGAGAATGATAAGTATCCAGGAAACTTCGCGACGGTCGGGCCAGCATATCCATGCACAGATGGCCGAGGCAAAGACATAGAAAGGATAGAGCCACAGGAACGTAAGAGTGCCGCTATCCTCATCTGTATGGGCAAGCATCCACGGATAAGCACAGACAGGAAGAGCGGCAAATATGATCAGAAGTTTAGCCCATAGGGGCATGTCGCTATATTTTCCACTCATTTTTTCGCTTCTTTCTCAAAAAGATATGCTTTTACAGTCTCCTCTATGCCCCGTTCGAGAGGATAGTCGGCATGAAAGCCGAAATCGCGCACGGCATCATCGACCGAGCAGTTCCAGTTGCGCTGACGCATGATCTTGAACTTGTCGCGGTTGAGAGTCGAGGGTTTGAGGCGTATCGCTCCCCATTTCTCGGCCACCACCGAAGCTATATATCCGGCCCAGAGAGGCAGCTTGACGGGTATGACGAACTTCTTGCCAAGTGCACGTGCGACGATGCCGCGGAACTCGCTCTGTGTATAAGCACGCGGTTCGCTGATGATATATTTCTTATGGACGGCCGCCGGCGAAGCAAGGGCATCGAACATAGCCCCTACGAGATCGGCTACATAGATGAATGTAAGCAGCTGTTTCTTATAGCCAATTCCGAAATCGAAGCGCGAGTCGATACATTTTATCATCATCAGATAATCCTGCTCGTGGGGGCCGTAGACACCTGTCGGGCGGAATATTGTCCAGGGTATGTCGGGATGTGTCTCAAGCCATGTCTCGGCCTTGATTTTCGATAGACCATAACGGGTGTTGGGCTTCGGTATGGTCGACGAGGTGATAGGGCCGTAGTCGAGATAGTCGGCGTTTCCAAGCGCGCTGAGCGAGCTCATGAACAGAAAACGCCGCGGCACCATACCGGCACCCATCAGGGCCTCGCAGAAATTCCGTAGATAATTATAGTTTATTCTGTTGAAATCGCCGAAATTGGCGCATTTTGTAGCGCCGAGGTTATAGATTATATAATCCCAGCCTCCTTCAGGCGCATCGCGGCGCATCTGTTCGAGGAGCGTGGCAGGAGTATCATAGTCGAACACGGCGAAATGAAGCGCCGGATCCGAAAGATAGCGGCGCGAGGTCGATTCGCGGACACCGGCCCACACGTCAAATCCGCGTCTGAGAGCTTCGGAAGCTATGAATCCTCCTATGAAACCGCCTGCACCGACCACAAGCAGCGTTTTTTTCTTGTCTTCCATATCTAAAAAGCGAGAATAGCTTTGTTGTAGGCCGCCATAGTTCCTTTGGCGAAATTGTCGGCCGAGAATTTCTTTACATGCCGCTGACCATGCCGCACCAGTTTGTCGCGGAAAATACGATCGTCGATGATATGCGATGCTTCGCGGATAAGCGCGTCGACATCATCGGGATCTATATATACGGCTCCGTCGCCCCCGGCTTCCTCAAGACACGAGCCGGTAGCGGCGATAACCGGCGTCCCTACAGTTATGGACTCGACTACGGGCAGTCCGAAACCTTCGTAGCGCGAAGGATAGACACTAAGCGCGGCATCGGCATATATGGCAGGGAGATCGGCGAAAGGTATGCCTTCGAGATGCATTACACGGTCTGAAAGACCGAGCCGCGCTATTTCAGCTCTCACACGGGTGCCATAATCACCGCTCATACGTCCGACTATGACAAGACTGACACTTTCCGGCAATCCTGCAAGAGCTCGCACGGCAAGGAGCTGGTTCTTGCGGGGCTGCACTGTGCCTACGCAGGCTATATAGGTTTCAGGCAGCTTGTACCGCTCTCTGATTTCCTGACGCTTCACCGTCGGAATATCGAGAGTGAAGACAGGATCTATGCCCTGGTAGACCACATCTATTTTTGCGGGGTCTATCTGATAATCGGCTATGAGATCGCGGCGCGTACATTCGCTTATGGCTATGACGCGTGTGGCTATGCGGGCCGAGCGGCCGTATTTGAAATCGTAGAGCCTGCGGTCTATGGCGGAGTAGTCGGCGGGACAACGGCGGTAGATTATATCATGAATAGTGACTACCGACGGGCATACCCGACCGACGGTCAGAGGAAGTTCGTTCGAAAGACCGTGATAGACCGTAACGCCGTCGTGTCCGAGTGTCACGGGCATATCTACCGTGCGCCACAATGCGCGCCCTGCGGCTCCGAAACTCGTGCGGGCATAGCTTATATCTATGTTCTCGCGGGCAAGAAGTGGTTCGAGACGGTCGTTACTCTTCTGTCGCGGCGCATAGAGGCGGAAACGTGTGCCCGGGAAAGCCATCGACATCATATTAAGGGCATAGCGGCTGTAGTTGCCGAGTCCTGTATTGTTTTCTACGGCACGTTTGCCGTCCATGCCGACAAGCATGGTTTCTCCGCCTTTAGCCTTCATGATTCCTGTCTATGAGGGCCTGCACACCCAGCGCGTACGACTCCGCGCCGAAACCCGATATAGAGCCTATACACACGGATGCTATCATGGAACGGCGTCTTATTTCCTCGCGGGCGCCGACATTACTTAGATGAACCTCTACCACAGGTGCCGATACGGCATCGATGGCATCGGCTATGGCAAGCGATGTGTGGGTGTAGGCGCCGGCATTAAGCACAATTCCGAGTAGATTTCCATCGAAGCCCCGGCCATGCAGACAGTCGATGATGGCGCCTTCGCAGTTGCTCTGGAAATATTCTATCTCAACCTCAGTGAAGCGGCTCCGCAGTTCTTCGAGTATTGCATCCATGGTCATGGAGCCGTAGTGACGGGGATCGCGGCGCCCGAGAAGATTGAGATTGGGACCGTTCAGAATCAGTACGCTTTTTTTCATTTCACATGCACTTTTTCTGTCGGAGGAAGGCTGTCGTTACGGCGTTCGACGGCATCCACCACCTCACGGGCCAGATGGACGAAGGCCTGGGCCGACATTGTATTTTCAAGTGCCACCGGTTTACCTGCATCGGAATGTTCGCCGACAGCGGCAACGAGCGGTATCCGGGCGAGAACCGGCACGGAATATTCGGCTGCGAGAGCATCCACATTGGCATCATCGCCGAAAAGATAATACCGTTCGTCGGGGTGTTTTTCTGGAGTGAACCATGCCATATTGTCGACCAAACCGAGCACAGGCACGTTGATTTTCGGATCGCGGAACATGGCTATACCTTTGCGGGCGTCGGCGAGAGCCACAAGCTGCGGAGTGGTGACGACCACAGCGCCCCCTATGCCGAGAGTCTGCACCAGAGTGAGATGTATGTCGCTCGTTCCGGGAGGCATATCGATAAGGAAATAGTCGAGTTCGCCCCAGTCGGCCTGCTCGATGAGCTGTTTGAGCGCGTTGGAGGCCATGGCGCCGCGCCATACGGCCGCACTCGCCGGATCGATGACAAAGCCTATCGACAGAACTTTCACACCATATTTCTCGGCCGGAATGATGAGATTGCGGCCTTCTACTTCATGCATATACAATTCTGCATTTTCAAGACCGAACATCTTCGGAACGGACGGCCCGAAGATATCGGCATCGAGAAGACCAACCTTATAGCCCTCGGCAGCCAGCGCTACCGCGAGATTGGCTGCTACTGTCGATTTGCCTACACCGCCTTTGCCCGAAGACACAGCCACTATATTTTTCACACCTGGAAGTACAGGAGCTTTTTCCACCACAGGGGCGGCATGGCGGACAGCGGTATTGATTTCCACTTCGGCGCCGGGAGCCGCATGCTTTATGGCAGCCTCGGCTGTCTTGAGCAGCGAGGCCTTGAAAGGATCGGTCGCCTTGTCGAAGACGATTGTAAAGCTTACGTGGTTGCCGGCTATGCGGATATCATCCTCTACCATGCCGAGTTCAACTATATTTTTGCCCGAGCCGGGATAGCGCACCGTCGCGAGGGCATTTGTTATCAGGGAAGGATACAGGTCCATGAGTATTGTTAATTAGAAATTACAAGTTAGGAGTTAGAAGTTTATAATTAGGAATCAGAAGTCAGAAGTTTAAGCAAAAGGCAACTTCTAACTACCAACTACTAATTTGTAACTATAGCATATCGGGCATCTGTATATATCCGCGCGAATAACTGCGGTAGGTATCGTGTTCGAGATCGTCGGCGCCCGGAGGTTCGGACAGAGGCATGTCGCCGAGAGGGAATTTTAAATATTTGATGGTGAGACCACGGTCGAGCCACTGGTTTTCATAATGGGTGCGTATATTGAGTATGGGATTGTCGGGCGCGATGGTGGCATAGAGGTCGTCGGTCGCTTCAAGGGCCTCAATACCGTTGTGCGACATCATCATAGCGGTATATGCATAGAGGAAAGGACTGTCGGTCTTAAGGTTGACAATACCTTCGGGACAGCTCACACGGCGGTACAGCTCTATGAAGCGCGTACCGGTAAGGCGTTTGCGTACTTTCTTCATCTGCGGGTCGGGGAAAGTGATCCATATTTCAGAGACTTCTCCGGGAGCGAAAAAGCTTTCGAGCAGCTCTATCGAAGTACGGATAAATGCCACATTGCCCATACCTTCATCACGCGCCTGGCACGCACCCGTCCACATGCGCGCACCCTTTATGTCGATGCCTATGAAATTGCGGTCGGGAAAACGACGCGCCAGTCCGACGGTATATTCGCCCTTGCCGCATCCGAGTTCGAGCACGATCGGATTGTCGTTTCCGAAAAAATCGCTTCCCCAGCGTCCGCGCAGAGGAAATCCCTCTTCCTTTAGACGCGAAAAAGGATACTGGAAGACCAGATCGATAGTCTTCATTTCGGCAAATTTCTTCAGTTTATTCTTACCCATTTTTTTCAGCGTAGTATTTTAACCGATCCGCGTGTTCCGTCGGAAAGGGTGCAGTCAACAATATAAACGGTGGAATCGCTGTGCGACGTATCTATTCTGACCTGTGCGGATGATAGCCCCGATTCATTATAAAGTGAAATACCGGAGACATCGAACAATCCTATGCGGTCTATGGTTTCGCCGATACTTTCAACTATCAGCATATACCCGTCGAAAACAGCACGTATTTTCTTTTCTCCAGCCACAGGGACTGCAGTAGACGTCGATGTTCCCTGAATATGAAATTCCTGCCATTGCGGAGTGCTTTCAAAAGCCGATTCCAACAAAGGATCCACATTTAAAATCACATTTTTCTGATCTACTCCGGCCCATACTTCATCACCAAGCGCCGGTACCGAGGCAAGCGACAGAGCGTCTATATCGGAAAGGTATTTCATATCTTCCATAGCACCCTCGCCTATCGACACGAGTGCGGAAGGAAGTTTTATAGTGCTGACCGAAGATGCTCCCATCAAGGCATATTCGCCTACTGAAGCAATATTGTCCGGCAATATAAAAGAACCTTCGACAGCCGAAGCATCCTTGAACGAATATGCCGGCAGATCCTTCATTTCATTTGGCAGCCTCACATCGGAAAGCGATGTGCATTCGAAAAATATTCCGCTTCCTATTTTTTCAAGATGATCGGGGAACACAGCCTTACGAAGGGAGGAATCTCCGGCGAAAGCCCATGAGGAAACACTGTCGAGCAACACACAGGCACTCATATCGGCCTCTGCCACCGCACTGCCCGCAAAGGCACTCTCCCCTACCGAACGCAGCCCTGCACCGAAACCGAAGTTTCCGAGCGATACACACCCTTCGAATGCGCGCGCCGGTATCACCTCTATTTTTTCCGAACCGGCTATTGTTTCAAGACTGCCGCAGGAGCTGAATGTACCGCGGCCAAGTTCTACAGCACCCTCGATAGTCGCAGAAGTAAGACGGGCACACTGAGAAAATGCACCCTCACCCACACGTGTACCGTTCGGAATTCTTATATCAGTCAGAGCACTTCCGGCAAATGCCAGATCGCCGACCGAACAGCCTGCGGGAAGTACAACCGACTCCAACTGCGAGGCAGCGAAAACAGCGCAGGGAATCTCCCCTGCCCTATAATAGCTGACCGATCCCAGAGGCGCGCCTTCATATGAAAGAATAGTGAGATCCGACATATCAAGCAAACGCAAGCCGGGCATTGAATGTTCCATGAAATAGAAATCGGACGCGTCGGCACATCCTGTCAGAACCAGCTCCGTCACACCCGACGGATTTTTTATTTTAGTGCTGAGAAGACCTGCCTCGCATTCCACAGTCATACCGTTTGCAGCGAGCACGCTTCCCGAAATTATAGATAGTACTAAAATACTTTTCATCAACATTGGTTTTACACACAAAAGTACTCAAAAAGTGGCATGTAGCCAAATTCATCAACAGTTGTTGAAAACTATGTTGAAAACGTTCCAATAGCTTTTGGTAACTGACAGCAACTTTAATTTGCATTTCTCGCATGATAAGCTATACAGCGTTTACATGCTCAGATCCAAATTTTTCCCCTATGATTTTACAAAAGTGATTTCAAGCACTTATCAACTCCTTAAAACAGGGTTTTCAACGCTCTGGAGTTATAAAAATATGAACATAACAGGTTATAAACATAGTGTTGATAACTATATGTAATGACTTAATACCAAGTATTTGACATGTAGATAAACTGTCAAGATCCGATATATCATACTCAATACCTTTTAAATGCAAGAGATGGCAGAAAAAGTTATCAAACTTATCAACACCACTTACTATTCCTCTTGAATTCTTGTTTTGAAAAAATTTTTTTAATGATATAAAGACATAAATAAAAATAAAAGGTGTTGAAAAGTGACGGGGCATGGTACGAATAAAGATGGGCGAACGGCATTCTACCACGTCCCCATCTCATGTATTAAGAATGTATAAAAAATATACCCTCGCCCCCCGCTCCTCTGCCCCCCGTTCCTAAATAATTGCTATTTTTGCACATTAATATAGACTATAATGTAATGGAAAATCAGGATAAAGGATTTGTGGCCGATTTCAAGCGCCGTGTCAAAGAAATAAAAACTACACGCTGGATCCGTTTCGGGCTTGTCAGCCTTGTGTTTCTTGCCTGGGTGGCGTGGATGCACACATGGTGGCTGGCTATATTCGAGCTGCTGCTGTTCGATATCTACATTACCGGATATATTCCTTTCACATGGTGGAAGAAGAGCAAGTCGAAAGCCGTGCGCTCGCTCATGAGCTGGGTCGACGCCATCGTATATGCTCTTGTCCTTGTTTATTTCGTGTTTGCTTTCGTAGGTCAGAATTATCAGATACCTTCAAGCTCGCTTGAGAAAACCCTTCTCACCGGCGATTATCTTTGGGTGAACAAGATGGTCTATGGTCCCCGTGTGCCTATGACCCCCGTGCACTTCCCGCTTGTGCACAACAGCCTCTTCGGATGCAAGTCATATCTCGATAATCCTTCGGTGGAATACCGTCGTCTCAAAGGTCTCCGCAATGTCGAGGAAGGAGATATAGTTGTATTCAATTTTCCTGCCGGCGACACAGTAGCATCGAAATTTGAGGAGACTCCCCTGTATTATGATCTTCTTGTTAAGCAGTACGGCCGCGATAAGGTCAAGACCGATAAGGAAACTTTCGGCGAGATCATATATCGTCCCGTAGACCGCCGTCAGAACTTCGTGAAGCGTGCCGTCGGACTCCCGGGTCAGCGTCTGAAGATTGTCAACGATACCATCTATATCGATGGCGAATGCCGTGAATTTCCCGAGAACGTACAGTTCAACTATGTTTTCGCCACTTCGCGTCCTCTCGACGATACCGATCTCCGCGATCTCGGGATAGCTCAGGTCGACATCAGTATGATCGAACCTATGACTCCATCGCGTGTCAATATACAGCCATTCCTCGAGAACGCTCCGCACACAAGCTATGCCTATATGGCTCCCCTCACCCGTGCTATGATAGAGACAATGGAAGGCAGCGGCCTGATGGTGGATAAAGTGAAATATAACGATATCGCCGCCTACTTCGCCGGCGAAGGATCCAACTCCTACGCATTCCCCTTCGGCGAGGACGGCGACTGGACCCTGTCGAACTACGGCGGGACCGACGGTCTCCTCATTCCGGAAAAAGGCATGACCGTGCAGCTCACTCCCGAAAACTGGACTATCTATGAGCGCTGCATCCGCAACTATGAGAACCATCCCGAAGCATACTTCGATAAAATAGCCGGTAAAGCCTATATAGGCGGCAAAGAAGCCGAAACCTACACATTCGGCATGGACTATTACTTCATGATGGGCGATAACCGCGACAATTCGCAGGATTCGCGTTTCTGGGGCTTCGTGCCCGAAGATCATATAGTGGGTACTCCGATGATAGTCCTTGCGTCGTTCGACAACGAGAGAGGCCTTTTCGACGGCAAGATAAGATTCAACCGCATACTCCGCGACGCCAATCCCGACAAATGAGCCACTATCCCCTGCTCTGCCCTGGCACACGTGCCCTGCTGCCGCCGCGGCTGTTCGGTTCGGTGGAATACTACCGTCTGATGAGCCGATTCGAGAATGTGGAGGTAGACGGCTCCATGCGCTTTGACAAACGCATGAAAAGCGTGCATCGTTTCAGTATAATAGATGCTCCTGGCGTGCAGACTCTGACCGTTCCCGTATCAAAGCCCGGGGGCGCTGTGTGCTGGAACGATATAGTGGTGTCCGATCATGGCAAATGGTGGATATCCATGCCGAATGCTCTGGCGACCGCATACAGCCGCACTCCTTTTTTCGAATTCTATATAGACCGTTTTCTGCCGTTGCTGTCACAGGACAGCGTAGGGCTTCCGATAACGGAACTGTGTGCCCGCGCTGATGTCATGGTAAGGAGTATTCTCGATATCAGCTTCATCCCTCTGTCCGCGGATGCCGACACAGCTGATTATCGTCGCGCCGACATCGAGTCCGTGCTTGGTCCGGCTCCGCGCTACTGGCAGCTCCGACAGGCTGAGAAAGGTTTTATTTCCGGTCTGAGTGTGCTCGACCTTATATTCAATCTTGGCCCCGAAGCTTGCCTTTATCTGGCAGAATGATTGTTTTTAGGTCTTTTTGGTGAATTATTGACAAAGTTTGTAAAGAAAATTTGCGCAAAATGTGAAAATTCTGTATATTTGCGCAAATATTCATCTGTATACATTCTTTAATTATGCTTGAGAAAATAGACAATCTCGACCGCAAGATATTAAAAATAGTTATGCACAATGCCCGCATCCCTTCTAAGGATGTGGCTTTGGAATGCGGTGTATCGCGTGCGGCGATACACCAGCGCCTGCAGCGTCTTATAGATCTTAAGGTGATAACCGGTTCCGGCTATCATGTGAACCAGAAAATTCTCGGCTACGCTACCTGTACCTATATAGGAGTAAATCTCGAGCGAGGCGCCATGTATCGCGAAGTAGTGCCCGAACTGGAGAAAATACCCGAAATTGTCGAATGCCATTTCACGACAGGTCCATATACCATGCTCATCAAGCTCTATGCTCGCGATAACGAGCACCTTATGGAACTTCTCAATAAAAAGATACAGATGATCCCCGGTGTGACAGGCACCGAGACCCTCATATCGCTCGACCAGTCTATAGCACGCGAGATTCCGATACGCGAACAGGACGAAGAGGCCGAATAACTGTATGCCGGACATATCCGGTATGTGAGTCTAAAAATTAACTGTTTACTTCATAAATGGAGCAGGAAAACCGCTGGACAGAAATTGAACATCTACCCGCCTGGGACGAGGAATTCTACGACGTATATACTGCCAAGAAATTCGGCAAATGGGTCATGATAAAGACCCTCAAGCCGCAGTATCGCGGAAATCCTCAGTACGAGGCCATGATAGACAAGGAATTTGATGTGCGCTATAATCTGGCGCACCCGAATATCGTGATGATAAACGATTTCGAGGATATACCCGGAATCGGTCGATCTATCGTGTGCGATGATGTCTACGGCGATACTCTCCGCAAGCTCCTGAGCGAGGGAAAGGTGACGCGTCATCATCTGGAGCAGCTGCGTCATCAGCTGGTGAACGCTCTCGAATACATACAGACAAACCATATCGTCCACCCTCCCCTGCGTCCGGAAAATATCATATTCACGGAGAATATTCAGAATCTGAAACTCATTGATGTAGGGTTCGAACAGCGTCCGTCGCTCTCGAAACAGTCTATATCAGACGATATATACAATTACGGCAAAGTGCTTACCGAAGTGCTCGACGCTCTCGGCGATAATGATGCCACCCTGCGCCGTGTGGCGCGTAAATGTACGAATCCGAATCCTGCGCGGCGCTACACAGACCTTCAGCAGCTTCATCTCGCTCTCGAAGGCCGCAATTCGCGCGGACTCGTGATACTTGTCACAATATTTGTGATTCTTATGGTTCTGCTTGTGCTGTGGCTGCTCTCGCCTTATCGCCCGGCTCCAATAAATAATTAATATATAATTAAGAATTTAAAATTGACAATTAATTAAAGGTATAAATTATATTGTCAATTATTAATAAGAAATGGTTTACGTACATCCGATAGCCGCCTCCTCCGACCAGCTGCATCAGTATGTGCAGTTCGGCATTGATCTATACAAAGGAAACACCTGTTATGTGCCGCCGCTGATCATGGACGAGGTCGGCACTCTGTCGCCCGATGTGAATCCGGCATTCGATTTCTGCGACGCACAGTCGTTTATGGCTTTCCGCGACGGAGAGCCTGTCGGCGCCATAACCGCCATAATCAACAAGGCATATAATGAAAAAACGGGCGAGAAACTGATGCGCTTCGGTTTTGTCAACTTTATCGACGACAAGGAGGTTGTCGACGAGCTCTTCGCTGCTGTCGAGGACTGGGGACGAAAACGAGGAATGACTGACATTGTAGGCCCTATGGGCTTTTCCGACATGGATCATGAAGGAATGCTTATCGAAGGTTTCGATGAACTCGGCACCATGGCGACAATATACAACTACCCCTACTATCCTGAACATATGGACCGTATGGGCTATAAGAAAGATGTTGACTGGGTGGAGTTCCGCATGACTGTGCCCGATGCCATTCCGGAGAAATATGCACGAATAGCCGATATAGTAGCTAAGAAATACGGTCTGTCTGTCAGAAAATATACATCCCGCTCCAAGATAAAGAAAGAATACGGACACGCCATCTTCGAGCTCGTCAATGAGGCTTATGCCAATCTATACGGTTTCGTACCTCTGACAGAGCGCCAGATAGAGTTTTATATAAAATCCTATATAGACGTACTGCGTCTCGAAGATGTATGCCTCGTGGTGGATAAGGAAGGATCACTCGTGGCTCTCGGTATATCCATGCCTTCTCTGTCGAAGGCTTTGCAGCAGTCCAAAGGCAAGCTGTTCCCCTTCGGCTGGTGGCCTCTGCTGAAAGCCATACGCGGCAAGACCGACGTCGTGGATCTTCTTCTGGTTGCTGTAAAGCCCGAATATCAGAGCCGCGGCGTAAATGCCCTCATATTCGCCGATTTAATCCCGCAATATATCAAAAACGGATATAAGTATGCCGAGAGCAATCTTGAGCTTGAAGGCAACGAGAACGTGCAGAAGCAATGGGAGTACTTCGAACGGCGTCAGCACCGTCGGCGACGCGCTTACCGTAAAAAACTGTAAATAGTTAGAAATTAGAAGTCAGGAGTTAGAAGTTTGGCTTTCGCGCAATCAACTTCTAACTCCTGACTTGTAACTCCCGGACTTAATCAAAGGTCCTCTTCAATCGAGAAATCGTCGGGAAGATCGTCGTCGAGATCCACATCGTCCACATCGTCGTCGATGTCATCTTTTGGTTCATCATCTTTGGGAGCCTCGGCTTTCTTAGCGGGGCGGCGTCCGCGGTCTTTCTCGGCGTCCTTGAGAGCCTGCATGATGAGGGCTTCGAGTTCGTCGCACAGATCGGGATTGTCGGCAAGCATCTGCTTGGCGGCATCGCGGCCCTGGGCGAGTTTGGCACCGTTGTAGCTGAACCACGAACCGCTCTTCTTGATGATACCGTAGTCTACGCCGAGATCAAGAATTTCGCCGCTGCGGGATATGCCTTCGCCGAACATGATGTCGAATTCGGCGCGCTTGAAAGGAGGTGCCACCTTATTCTTGACAACCTTGATATAGGCGCGTTTGCCGAGAACCTCGTCGCCGTCCTTGATGGGATTGCGCGAGCGGATATCGATACGCACCGAAGCATAGAATTTGAGGGCGTTGCCGCCGGTTGTCGTTTCGGCCGGACCGAACATCTGTCCGATTTTTTCGCGGAGCTGGTTGATGAATATACAGGTTGTGTTCGTGCGTGCGATAGTACCGGTGAGCTTGCGCATGGCCTGCGACATGAGGCGTGCCTGGAGACCCATGTTTCGGTCGCCCATTTCGCCTTCTATTTCGCTCTTGGGGGTGAGGGCGGCTACCGAATCGACTACCACGATATCTACTGCGCTCGATCGTATGAGCTGCTCGGCTATCTCGAGTGCCTGCTCGCCGTTGTCGGGCTGCGATATGAGAAGATTATTGATGTCTACACCAAGCTGCTGGGCGTAGAAGCGGTCGAAGGCATGTTCGGCATCGATCATGGCGGCTATACCGCCTTTTTTCTGTGCCTCTGCTATGGCATGTATGGCGAGGGTTGTCTTGCCTGATGATTCCGGGCCGTAGATCTCGATTATACGTCCGCGCGGATAGCCCCCTACACCGAGGGCATAGTTGAGACTGATGGAGCCGGTCGGGATCACCTCGATGTCTTCGATGACCTCGTCGCCCATCTTCATGATGGCGCCGCGGCCATAGGCTTTCTCTATGCGCCCCATAGCCTGTTCGAGAGCTTCGAGACGGGCTGCTTGAGGATCTTTTGGGGTTTCGCTCTTCTTGGAGCTTTCTTTCTTTGCCATTTTATTATATGTTTTAGTTTCTAATGCAAATTTAGGGGGAAATATGTGCAATAATCAGATACAGTGATTATAAAGAAAGTTAAAATATGAATAATTTTAGATGTATTGATTGCTTTAAATCAATATATTACAAAATTTTATTACATTTTGATGACAAAAGGTCGAACCAATCGGATTTATGTCGTGTTATAATATCACAAAAGCACTTTAGCTTTTTCCATTGCAAGAAATGTGATAATGATTGGTTTATACCAACGAGGCGACTCCGTGACGGCGTTGCCTCGTTGGTTTTTTATCATTTCGGAACGACAACACCGGTAATGCGCAGTGTCACCTGTTCGCTTTTGCCGTTTGCTGACCGCAGACGGAGCTTGACGTCCTTGTTGATTTCGCCTTTCTGACCTACGGTATGGAATGTAACCTTTATTTTGCCGGTTTTACCTGGCATGAGGGGTTTGCGGGAATATTCTGGACGGGTGCAGCCGCAGCTTGCCGAAGCAGTGATGATGGCCACTGCTCCGTCGCCTACGTTTGTGTAGGGAAATTCATGCACTACAGACCCGTCGTCGCTGACGGTGCCGAAATCGTAGGATAATTCCGGAAATTCGAGACCGACTTTTTCGCCGGGAGTCTTGGCGCTTGCCGGAAGGACGGCCATGACGGCCGCTGCAAGCATGATTAGCAGTATTTTTTTCATTTCTTGAAATAATGGTCGAGTACGGCTGCCGCTGCCGCGAAACTCGATTTGCGGTTGGCAAGCACATCGGCTTCGGCGCCTTTGAGGAGTGTTTCTATTGTAGGATTGTCGTAGAAATGCTTTCGGAGCTGTTCGTCGATGGTCTCATACATCCACCAGCGGGCCTGTTCCTGCCGCTTTGTCTCGAAATATCCGTTTTCTTTCACGAAGGCGAAATAGCGGTCTATCATGTCCCAGACCTCGGGAATACCAAGCTCGTAGTAGCCGGAGTATGTGAGTACTTCGGGACGCCATCCGCTGGCTGTAGGCGGGAAAAGGTGCAGGGCTGAACGGTATTGTGCCTGCGCGAGCTGCGCGGGGCCTATATTGTCGCCGTCGGCCTTGTTGATGACTATGCCGTCGGCCATTTCCATAATTCCGCGTTTGATTCCCTGCAGTTCGTCGCCTGCACCGGCTATCTGTATGAGCAGGAAGAAATCGACCATCGAATGGACGGCTGTCTCGCTCTGGCCTACGCCTACGGTTTCTACAAAGATATTGTTGTAGCCGGCGGCCTCGCACAGTACTATGGTCTCGCGTGTCTTGCGGGCAACGCCTCCGAGCGATCCTGCCGACGGACTGGGGCGTATAAATGCTCCCGGATGGACCGAAAGTTTCTCCATACGTGTCTTGTCGCCGAGAATAGAGCCCTTGGTGCGCTCGCTTGACGGGTCGATGGCGAGGACGGCGAGTTTACCTCCGTCTTTCAGCACGTGCAGACCGAATACGTCGATACTGGTGCTTTTGCCGGCACCGGGTACGCCCGTAATGCCTATGCGGCGCGAGTTGCCGGAGTAGGGCAGGCATTTCTCTATCACCTCCTGAGCCAGGGCATAGTGGTCGGGAGCCACGCTCTCTACCAGGGTCACGGCACGGCTCAGAGCGGTGATATCACCTTTGAGAATGCCGTCGACAAGTTCCGATGCCGGTGGGAGAGGCTTGCGGCGCGGCCGTTTCGCAAGGTAGGGATTGACGATAGGCGGCTGGGCGACACCGTTGTTCACGGTAAGACCGATATATTGGGAGTCGTTTTCGGGATGTTCCATATCAGAAGGGTTTAATACCCAAAATTACGAAATACCCTCGGCTCCGCCAAATTTTTTTGTTTTATTATAAGAGCGTAGATTAATAACATATGTGTTTCCATGCTGAGTGGAATTTATGATAAGATTTCAATGAGGATTTTTTGACATTGGTTCAGTCCTGGCGTCTTTTTGTTAACTTGTCCATCATTCATCGGTCATGTTGCCACCACTACGGGCCTTCTTTATAATGTACAATTTAAGCGAGAATCCACTAACATGTGTTTTTACGTATGTTATTACAATGGTTCGGTATTTTTGATCTAACCGAATGATTACAAGGTTAATAAATGTGA